>Ga0247810_10000185_pt1 | contig 99035 bp, 91 predicted proteins | sample UWRJL119311C1_FD_179918 | JGI IMG/M metagenome (GOLD analysis project Ga0247810, IMG submission 179918) | Plant litter microbial communities from Arlington Agricultural Research Station in Wisconsin, United States - UWRJ-L119-311C-1 | ecosystem: Environmental > Terrestrial > Plant litter >...
CCAGGGAGAATAATTTCAAGGAATATCATAGGTTTGTTCAAGGGTATATACAAGATGGTATCCGCCAAAAAAAAGAAACTCGTTGTAAGAGTAAAGCCCAAAATTAAAAAGGGATAGGCATGCTCCGCATCGCTACCAGCCAAAAGTACAATCCAAGACCAGAAACAATGAACCCAACGCCCTGTGATGCATCGGCTGGTCTGCCATGATCTTCCCCATGTTGAATCCTCACATTTGTTCGTCCAAGCTCCAGTATCCCCTCAGCCGCTCGGGTTCGTTTAGTTAATTTGCATTTCGGGCAAATTGGTTTGCCATTATAAGAATTATCCAGGCTCCGTATGCTGTAGGTTTTTGTTGGCGTTCTTGTTTCGAAATAATTCACTGTCTGCTTTCCTCCCCATCTTTCATCACGTCAGCCCTACTCACAACAACATATTCTCTCTCATTCTCCCGATCAGCATCGACTTCCTCACCTTCACTCGCACCCGGCGTCGGCGGTGCCCCTGGAACTTGTCCTTTATCACTACGTCCCGTCAATGGCCTTGCCCTACCCTCCGTTGCTACACCCCTCTCTCCAAAGCCCTCTGAAAGCGGACTTCTCGCTCCTCTCTCTGTAGTGCCTGATTGCGAGAATGTGGACGAGTTGATAGAAGCTCGTTGGTGGGGAGAGGAACGACCAGATCGTGCTGCGCTTGGGGAGGATGAGGACGCGGCTTTGAGACGCTCTTCGGTGGCTTTAAGACGCGCTTCGAGAGCTTCGAGTTCGGTGGTTTGGGAGGATACTTTTTGTTTCCTGATTCCACAATTAATATTACGTGATACAGAGGGCTTCTATAGAAGTACTTTTCGGAGACAGCAGCATCGAGATCTGCAAGGGAGTTGTCGATTTTGAATAGATCGTTTAGGGCGAGAGAGAATGATCTAGCCATTGTTCTATAGTAGCGTTAGCTATTTCTTCTAGTATGTCTATAACAAATCAGACGCGGATAGGAGGGGCATACGATTGTGGACGGGTGGATTGCTTCCATTCGCGGTCGAGCTCGTCGTCGGACATGCTGGGTAAAGAGAGAGGGAACTGGTAGAATAGGATAAGGGATTCTTGCGAGGAGGAAATCTAAGTCAAAAGCGACTGGCGGTTAAAAGAGGATTAAGTTCGTTGAGTATGCGGATCGTTGCTGGTTACGAAATTGCTAATAAGGGGTTTGAGGCTAGTGAAAAAGGGGTCTGGCCGAGGCTGGATAAAGGGGTTCTCTTTCACAGCTGGAGATGATATATTATTAGAAGGAGATGAAGGTTGGAGGGGAGATTGTGGAGAGTTTGGATTATGCTAATCGTTGCATTAAAGAGAGGAGGGGAGGATGAGATGAGCATCTATGCAGGGCAGACAACACCAAACCAGCATGCCTGTAAAATCATTCAGCTCAGTGGAGAGAAGGCTGCAGCCTCGATACTAATGAGGCTGAGAGGGTGTTATGCTCTGGCGCTAGTCATAATAGTATTAGAGACGCTAGCATGTAGATTGAGGGGGGAAATATTGTATTGGTTCTTGATATCTAATCAATCAGGCTGGACTTTCATGTGAATGCTGTGCACTAGTAGCTATATTCGCCCTCAAATGACATCGCGTCGGCACAAGAAGGAAAACACGCACGTGACTCTTCTCCAAATACTTTGCGAATAACATCAACCATCTCGAAGCAACCAAAATCCATCAAACCTTCGGTAGAAAAATGCGCTTCGCGAATTCTTCAATCACTAAACACCAGTTTTAGCTGTCCCCCAATTCACGCGACTCCCAGCGCCCTCTCGGTCGTCATTCCACGAGTGGACAGATCTCGTCGTGGCTCCTCTTCACCCTGTAGCCAGTTCGAATTATCCCCTCGAACGCTGGCGAGGAGGATCCCGGGGCATGAATAAATCACCAGCATACACTCCCCTCGAAAGCCTGCTCCTCTTCCAGTCCCTCGAGGCTTATGGAGCCCACGAGACGTCCTTCACGAAAATATCCCAGTTGTTAACAGAAAACGACCTGGTAAGACACGATGAGACTTTCGATAGGGCGCGTTTAAGTGCTGAATCGCTGCGGGAACTATACCTGCAATTACTCGGGGAGGAGTTGAAGGCGGATGGCGATGGGAAAGAGGATGGCGATTCGGGTTCGAAAAAGAGAAAGCTTCCAACACCTGCCCTACCAACTTTACGAGATGCGCAGGACCATGTCGATAAGCTACCTGGACTAGTGAATATGTTGTATTCTCGGTATAGGGAACGGATGATATCGGCGATTGTGGAGGATGAAAGACGATACAGAGATATCCGGCGTGAGATGGAAGAGATTGAGAATGGCGAATGGGATGATAGGATAATGAAGGAGGATGAAGCTGCGAGTAGAATACGGCAGGAGGAGAAATCAACAACCAATGGCGGAGGCCCTCTTCTTGCACCACCCAGAGCTCCGGAGATTCCAGCTGCTGTACCAAAGAGACTTTCCACCTCCACGCCTAAGATTGAAACGAAGTCGGATGGGCCAGGCGAAGGCGATCTTACCAATCCCACCACAGAAGCATCAAAAGCCTTACAAAAGCCGCTTAATGGAGGTGTACATGGTGCTCTTCCTCCTCAATCTCCAAGGATGAATGGGCCTCGAGGACCATCTCCACTTCAACCTCCAATACAACCTGTCATGGCAGCAGCTCCTATCAGATGGGAACCTCCTTATGATCCTGGACGTCAATTCCAGCCCGCTCCCTACTCCCAGCATGGCTATCCACAGTACAATCAGCAATATGCTCCTTCCCAGTACCACAATCAGCCTCCATTTTCACCTCGTGGATTGCCTCCCCACCAGTTCCCAGTACCATCTTCCCCACATGCAGGAGTTCAGTCACCCGTACTACTACCACCACCTGGATCAGTCCACCGACCACCAGGTTCTCCTGCTCTGCCGTTGGATGCTTTGGCCGATGTTGCAAGCCAGCAATATCAAGCATCGTCTAAATCACCTATGCAGCCTCCAAATCAACATGGCCAGTATCCCCCACATGGGCCTCCTACACCTGGACATTACAGTCACCCAGCTTCTCCTTCTCCTGGAGGGTATCCTCCATATCCACCGCAGCATCAGAGGCCTACGTCTGGTCCATCTGCAAATGGACAAGCGTCCCAATGGAATCAGTCGCAGCAATATATGCAAGCGCCATATTCAAATTCTCCACAGAATGCACAACAGCCCTTTTATCCGCCTCAAAATTTTGCTGCTCAGAACCATCCACCAGTTTCTCCTCAGCCAAATTCGGCCTCAATCGACAGCAAGCACTACAACTCGCCATATAATCCGAACCTTGCTCGCCAGTCGGTTCCTGGCAATGGACCTCGAGGGAGTCTACCAAGCACTCCAATAGCGAGATCTGATCGGCGATTTTCGACAGGTATTGGAACTCAATGGACCGAAAAGATACTTGGTTCTGCAACACCTCGGCCGCAATCCAAGCTCAATCTTGAGTCCCCGGCTTATGAGCCTCTCAGTCCGCCTCTGCCACCTGCTAGCCTGCCTATTAATCTCTCTGCTTTGAAGAAGGTCTCAAAGAAAACTCCCAAGGAGCTAAAGCAAACACTAGCTGGTATATCTACACCTGCGACTAGACCCAAAGCCCCAAGCCGTAGAGGTAGAGATGTCAGTGTCGCCTCCTCGGTGCCAGCTTCCATCATGTCCCAAAATGATAGCAACGTCAAGGAAGAAATCACCACCCCCGGTCTCCTTGATGAGGAGACTGGTTCCGCAACTGAAGCCGACCTCCCACCATCACGTCAAACTGCCTCCCAGAAACGCAAGCGTTCGCTCCAATCCCAGCCTGACACACCGCTCTTACCTCGAGAAGTACCTTCACAAGTCCTTTGGACACGCAACTTCCCTAAAATTTCCGCTTCAGCACTCGAGCAAGTGGCCACACATAAGCACGCCGCTCTATTCCGCGACCCTATCAAAGACCGTGATGCAAGAGGCTACTCGAAGATAATTCTCCGTCCCCAAGATCTCAAGTCTATCAAAACCGCCATAAACAATGGGAACAAAGCTGCAATTGCTGCGGAAGCTTCTCTTCCGGAAGACTCCCTCAAAGCCACCAAAGAAAGCACGATGTTACTTCCGATTTCAGAGGATCTCATCCCTCCTAAAGGAATAGTAAACTACTCGCAGCTTGAAAAGGAATTGATGAGAATGTTTGCAAATGCAGTGATGTTTAACCAGGACCCGTCAACGAAACAATTTGCGGAGCGGTTAAAAAGTCCAGGGAAAGGTAAAGGTGGTGGCGATGGATATGAAATTGATGAAGATGGAGTCGTTCGCAACACACTAGAAATGTTCGGTGATGTTGAGACTATCATTGGCGGACTACGCAATGCGGAAAAACTCAGTGGTGAGAGAGTGGGCGAGCCCGGGAAAGGAGAGAACAGTAAAGGAAAAGCGGGTGGGAGTGTAAGAGGAGGGAGTTTAGTGATGGGAGGAAGCGTGAGAGGTGGGAGTGCGAGAGGAAGTAGTGTTGTGCCTACTGACGATGGGGAGGAGGAAATCGAGCCGCCAAGCAACACAGGGGGAAGTGTTGCGAAAAGGAGACGGAAAGGATAATTGCCTGTGGTCCTGAAAAGTTGCTATGGGACATTGTTGGAATAGGAAAACGAACTGGAGGAATGTATAATAATCACTAAATAATAATTCACTTGCTACTCATCGGCAATGATCTACTTTGTTCTGCTTCCGCGTTGTCTGTGATGAGTTTGTGATGCTTCACAAAGGTTTGTTAACTGACCTTCTCCCGTATCTCACACTTGTGCTAAGGACCGTGAGAGAGAACACCAAGGTCAAGTCTTCGGAAGGTTCCTAAGATTTCAAGCAAACCAAATTCATCCTCTAAAACACCGCTTGAAAATAAGACATGGGACTAGATTTCATGCTACAATCATTGCTGTACATAGTGTGAAGCAACATTGACTCGCATATCATTCTCGAGAGGCAGCTCAAGATCGAAACGAGACACATCGTTACCGATGGTAGTCCTTCCATTTACGCAGACTTCCGCTCAACAAGCACAATTATCATACACTGCGGGCTTCCTTAAAGCCCGCTGGATTCCGGGCCGTTCCCTCTCCATCTGATCAAGGTATTTTCGTTGACCCAACTCAACAACGCATCGTAATCCGTACACTCGTGTTTTGATCCCCAGCCCGGACCTGCTTCGGTGTCTCCCTCGAGGCTCGTGTCCGCAGAGCACATGAGCGACTGGCGGATGTAATCGAAGCAGTGCGCGGAATGCTTTGCGACTTCGGGGGTCAGCGCCGTGCCCGCGAAGCCGGTTTGGAAATGCTCTACTAGATATGACTTTGCGAAGTTAGGACGATCGTCAAATCTGGGGTTTGGATGAGATGTTATCGAAGATAGGTACGTACGAGACAGTGTAGCTGGTGGAAGACGGACATCATGTATACGGGCGTGGTGTGTGTAGCGTTGACGTTAAGGTTCCAGGGTTTGTCTAAATCGAAAGATTCGGCGTCCTTGATAGACACATATCCTCTTCCACCTTAGGAGCAGCCGAGTTAGTAACTGTTATTTATGCTTAATGAGTATTCGACATACTTGAACTCAGTTCGATCCAGTTGTGGAGAGTGTGGCCAGTTTCTTGTTCGCTGACGAACATATCTTCGTGCAAATACCTTTTGTTCTCGAGAAACGTATAGCTCTTCCGTGGCACTCCCAAATGTTAGTGAAATCGACGGCTCTGTCTTGATTTTTAAACGTACAATTAGGTATTGGAGACGAGCTGTTTCTCATCTTGCTAAGTGGTGGCCGCAAAAGTAAAAGTACAATTACAACTCCCATCACAATCTCAATTCCCATCCGCAAAAGGGCCTTCCATCTCGTGCTCTTTTTTCGACTCAAATCCGAGAGCTCAACATCGTCATAATTATTGGCTTTTGGGAGGAATGCCTCCTCGTCTTGCTTATCTGAAGTCATGGCACAACAATATATACATAGAAAGTGAGCGATCCAAAATCCAAAACCGAAAGGTTTGACGCCAGGTGATGTGAAGTTGTATGTGGCGTTGCTTGATTAGGCTGTTTCTTGGATTCTGGCAGAGTTCCTGTCTGCGGCTAAATGGGACGTATCCGATCCCCAGGTTAAGAAGTTGTCGGCTCGGCATAGGGTAACAGGCCTGATGTCAAACCCGACACCCGAAAGTTCACTTCCTAACTACATAGTACAAACTGTGTTGTGCTCTACGTATAAAGAATATCTAAAGGGTGAATAGGATTATTGTATTAATTAAGTAAAGATTTTAAATAAGTTCATAAGACATAGTACCTTTATAAAATTCTCCGTGAACCGCTTAACACTTTGTGTGATTTGCATGTCTGGTCATTCTTCAAATCGCTGACGACTCTCATTGTTATTACTCAGATCGAGATCCTCTATGAAAAAGGAGGTCACGATTCCTATTCCACCTACCCCCGCCATCGTATAGAATATGCTTTTGAACCCCTTTAAGTAAATGTCTAAGACTTGGTTGAGTAGTTCCGGCGAGATATCTAGCAACCTCAACTCCGGTATGAATGCCACGGCATTGTTTGGGTTTGCCAGTGGAGCTAAAGGACCTGTTAGGGACCCGAGAGAAGAAATCGCGTCAGAGAATACAGTGTTGAAAATAGACGACGCGACGGTAAGACCCACGAGGCCTCCGAACATACGGATAGCAAGTAACTGTCCAATTGCCATACCAGTATCATCGACATGCTTCACGCTTGCTTGTATCGGTAGGAGAAGCAGTCGCAAAGAAGCGACTCCAGCTCCCCATAGAATTGGTAGGCCAAGGTTCATCGAGGATGACGAATCAATGCCAAACAACGCAAGGAGACCCGTTCCCAAAGTCAAAATCATCCAGGATATGCGTATGATCCAAGCATAACGTCCTCCAACAACAGACACTAGCATCATTGCTATAACTGCAATTACCACGCTTGTAATAGAAGTAGGGAGAAGAGATACGGCTGACTTGATCGCAGTCTCGGCTCCCACGGCTTGGTAAAACAGTGGCAGATACTGAAGGATGGCAAGAAGTATCATGCCATGTACAAACGCCCCCAGTAAGGTCATATTGGCAGTCTTCGAGTGGAATAGCCGATGTGGAACAACTGGAGCTACAGGTTTCGCTTCGTATATGACAAATACAATAATGACCAAGATGCCAAAGCACATCGGTAGTAGCGTTTGCCATGACCGCCATGGAAATATCGAACCAGCCCAGCTCATGGGAAGCACAAAAATGGTAATTCCAGTAACGATCAGAATCATACCTATCCAATCAAGTCGATTCAAGTTAGCAGTAAGTGTCGAATCGAGCTTAATCGGTCGTAAATTAAGAAAGAATATTAATAGAGGCGCGGCGATTCCGAGGAATGGCAAGTTAATCCATCCAATCCATCTCCAGCTTACATAATTACTGAAAATGGCACCCACAGTGGGACCCATGATATTGCCAACGGACGAAGGTATTGCCATTAGACCAAGATAGAAAGAACGTTCCTTGAGCGTTGTCATATCTGCTAAGATAATGTCTGAAAGGATATCTAGACCCCCTCCGCCAAAACCTTGAAGCACTCGTCCGATAATCAGAGTTGTCATATTTTGCGCTAAAGCAAATACAATGGAACCTATGGCGAAAAGTGCCATGCAGATGTAGAGGGGAGGTTTCCGGCCAAAAGCATCAGATATAGTGGCCCAAAGTGGTTGCATTACCAGTCCACAAAGGATATAACTCATGTTGGCCCAGAAACTCTGCAAATTCTCTCCATTGAGCTCGCTTGCTATAGTCTGTAAGATGTTATTTCTACCGATCGAATATATAAAACTCCCAAGGGACTAGCAAGGTGTAAAAGAATTCTCAATCGGTAAAACTGACTGGGAGAGCAATTCCAAGCGCTGTCGCATCGATCTGGAAAACAAAGACAGCCGAAGCTAAACCTGTGAAGGCGAGTTTGAAGGATAAAGGCTTCTTGGTTCTCAAGTTCTCGTTTCCAGGCTCAGGGGTTTCTTCTTCAAGTACTCCTGTGGCATGATCACTCGAGGGTTTATACCCCACTTTGGGCTTCTGTTGTGAGCTTTTGTCAATGTCTGATAAAGGTATTGCCTCGGAGAGCTCGGAACGGCCATTGTCTTGAACGAGTACAGAATGATCCATCAAGCCTAATTAGCTTTGATTACAACGAACGGGTCCAAAATATACTATGATATATGTACACACGTAGCTGAAGTCATAGCTGTCAGGTCAAAGAAAGCAGAAATTAAGCCTAGGAGACTGAAGAGGCACGGAATGTGTCATATATAAGCGAAATTAGACTTCGTAGGCTTCAAGGGGTCTGAAGCGAGTTCTCGTGACTTAGACCGTTCTAGCGTCGTTTGAACTTTACTTGATTTATTATACCACTGAGAATTCATCATCAAAAGTATATAAAGCTATTCAATGAATAATAACTAATACTGAAACTACATTTTAGATCTGTGCCACTACATGAAAAGTTAGGTACTACATCAGGTGGTGCAGTATCTCGCATTTATATGGTGGAAACGCTTCATCGGCGAAGGTCAGCTCCGGCGCAATGGGCGAACGAATGAGCGGATATCTTCAGTCATGAGCTTCGGTTCCTCAGCTGCCCCGAAATGTCCTCCACTGGGAAATACGGTCCACTGGCGGAGATCACTATGAGCGGCGACGAGTGAGCGGGGCTTATACATCAGGTCCTTGGGTAGTATAGCAACAGCTGTTGGCACGTTGATTTCGGGCTTGATGTCATTTACCAGAGCCATAGGTTGTGTAAATCCCGATGCTCGGCAAAACAGCTCTGAGCTGATAAAGCTGTTTGTCAACCAGTAGAGCGAAAGATGCGTGAGCAGCGTATCCTTGCTGAACTTGGTCTCCACGTCTCCATGACAATCGCTCCAGGCGCGGCGGCGAAGGAGCATCCATGCGGCCTGACCAACCGGGCTGTCGTGCATCGCCCAGGCGAGAGTCTGGGGGTCAAATGTATTGATCAAAACGTGGAGGAAGGCACCTGGGCCTCTTTCCTGCCCTTCGACCAGTGCGCGTTCTTCCGGCGTTAAGTCTGCTGGGTCGGCGGCGTCATGAGGCACTCCCGGTAGGATAGGGAAGCTCAGGTGAACGCCCATGATCGATTCCGCATGTGCATGCCCAAGTCGCGCACTCACAAATGCGCCTGCGTCTCCTCCATGGGTGATAAACTTCTCATAGCCCAATTCCCTCATCAGCTTAACCCACATGCTGGCTGTTTCGACATAGCCTACACCGTTCCGAGGCAGCGGCCCCGAGAAGGCGAAGCCCGGCAGCGAAGGGACAACAACATCAAATGCGTCTTCAGGATTGCCGCCATGTGCAGCAGGGTCAGCCAGCGCCATGATGATGTCCTTAAAGTCCCAAAACGTCCAAGGCCACCCATGGTTTAGAATAATGGGGACCGGGTTGGGCCCCTTACCGCGCACATGGATGAAGTGAATCGGTACACCATCGATCTCTGCGCGGAACTGTGGGAATTCGTTCATCCGTGCCTCCTGTGCGCGCCAGTCGAAACCGCCCTGCCAATAAGTCATCAATTCGCGCAGATAGGTGCCATTGACTCCGTAGGACCAGTCCTCGTTATCAAGTTCGGGCGCCCAGCGCGTGTTGGCCAAGCGCGTGCGAAGCGCATCTATCTCACTTTGAGGCACATTGATTCTAAATGGTTCAATTTTCATTGTCACCTGGTGTTCGAACGCAGTTGATATGCTTCGGCTTTTTTTTTGCGGCTGTGAAATGCGGGCGACTTGTGGAGCGACCGTGGTAGGGACTATGTATAGTACTACGACTACAGAGGTCTCTTGAAGGACAGGCAGCGATGGAAAAATTTGGTGGATAAGGGATCGCGTATTAAATATGGTGAGCGAACTTGCTCTTGTGATGCCGTGGCCGAATTTATGGCCTATGCTCGTATGACGGTAGTACAAGACGGTGCAGCGGGGCACCAAGAGCCAGACAAGGAATTCCGGGAGCTGATACTTTCAATTTCGAGAGATAAGGAAGAAAGAAGAGGACAGGAGCGAGGTTGAGGCCGCCTAAATAAGTTATACTCTTATGGGAGGGAAAAAACACTCCTACTATGAAGTCTGTTTCTAGTAGTTTCTAGAATGTTCGCTTCCATAGAACCCTGTGTCAGTATCTGACATGTCTTACGACTATTTACCAAAGTCGCCAAGTATTGTTATCCCTTTGTTTTTCGGCCAACACCTTCGCTTAGGGCCGTTCTTGTTGAAAATACACATTTAAACGACAGCATTTTTTTCGTACGATTCAAAACATTGTTGCCTTTACGCCTTTGGTTCTATTCAGGGTCTTCCGCGAGCACGAAAATAGAGTGTAGAGCGAGGGATTTTGCTATAATTTGCGAGAGCATGGTATATACTTCATGTACGCCTTGCGCTTGGACTAGACTGGCCCTGTCCATTATCCTGCCATCACGATAGCGATGTAGAAGGAGACGAGAGACAGCGCGCTATAGTGCTCAGGTACCAACGTGCTATAGCCTGCTGACAGAATGTTCGAGAAAGCTGCACTTACGCTTACGCTACAGTACATGTGATTAGGCCTGAGAATTGTGGCTAACACCCTCTTCTTGTCCTAGCGGAACTCTCGGACCACAGTCTTTTCCTCTATAAATATTTTTAAATTAAATTTATATCTATGTTAATTCGCTATAGAGCCTTCCCCCGAGTACTCCGAAAGTCGAAAACATTTTAATATTCGCGATTAAACAGGAGGGAATAGCCAAAGGGGTAGTCTGTGGCGTGATTGAAACAATCGAAAGCATAATCAACTATAGTCTTTTCATTATTGCTAAGTAATTTCCTTAGAGATAAATAGTTAAAGAAAGTGGTGCTCTAATAATAACTTTATAAACTTGCTAAGACAGGAAGCATGATTTCAAAACCACAGATATGTCTCGTGACAGGGTGCGTTTCGCTGTATACCCACAGACGTTAACCATTTTGAAATATAGAAATAAAGGTCACAACAACACTTTTCTCCTTTAGTCACTCAGTTTATTCTTGATATTATGTCTCTTTTATGACCCGTACTTCCAAGCTGAGTCATTCATCTTAACGAGAGAATTTGCATAGAATATGTCTAGTAACTAGGGTGGAGACGATGAATAAGTCTGTCCTTCTGTACCTAGAGAAGTTCCTAATCTGTCACCAGCCTGAAAGTTAACTCGACTAGAGTATCTCTTCATTGAGACTCGTATCGATATCTTGGATGGGCTTAGGATTAGAGGCCCGCTGAAGCCGTCGTATCTTGATATTTTGATCTTTTGATACATTCCAAGGAATTCACGCACTACAGGCATATGATTTCACAAAGAACGAAGCAAATTGCTATGTATCTATTATCTATTTTTCATTCTTCTCATACCTGTTTATACCAAAATGATAGCAGCTACGAATGAAGCTGCCGCTGCTAGAAAAATCCCTTTACCGACCTGCTGAGCACTGTTGGGAGCTACTGTCGACGATGGCGATGCACTTGATCCCGCGGGAGTCGTTTGGTCAGCACCCTGACCACCACTGCCTGTGCCTACACTGCTATCACTGCCAGAGCTTCCAGGGGTCACAGTGCTGTTGGACTGTGCGGATCCTCCAGATTTCGGTTTGGCTCCTCCAGATGTCGTCCCGTTTCCACTTCCGCTCCCAGCAAAGGTTCCGTTTCCACTTCCAGTAAAGGTACCATTTCCACTGATCCCTGCACCTCCTGCCACCGCATCTGGGGATGTAACTTGGAAGAAGTTCCCTGCCACCACCTTCGCGCCAACACCCTGCACCACCGTGGAAGCACTAAAGTTCCCTCTTGTAGCACCCGCTGCCTTTAGGCTTGCTGCCTTGGCACTGGCCAAGCCGGTGGTGTCTACGAGGATCTCGGTGTATCTGTGCGTCACAGGTGCGCGGTTTGGTGGCGAAGGCCCGAAGTAGGGAGCGGCAGCCGCAACATTCCCTGGGTTGATAAGCTCGAACATAGTCATGCCATTGACTGTCGTGCTGGAGTCTGCGGACACGAGGTCCGTTTGCATCCAGTGGAGAAGCGTGCCCGTAGGTCCACCAGTCGCTGACGGGATATCAAGATCGATCATCATGACCGCGAATGTACCATTGAGTCTCTGTGCTGTGCCGATTGTAGGCGTTGTTTGTGTGGCTAGGAATTCATTAGATGGGGGTTCAAAGAATTTGGGGAGAAATGCTTACCGCTCTTGGGGACGTTAATGCCGTTAAGGGCAAGTCCATTGGGATATGATACAATCAAATCATTTGCTGATGCTGGCGAGAAAGAGTCAGGAGTTGCTGCTGTCGCAATGCCGGCGAGCGCGAGCGTGGTTAAGGATTGGAATAACATTATATTGTTGGGAGCCAGTCGCCAGAATTAAAAGTAATGATATATGAAGGTAATTTTGGAATGTTAGATCAATTATGAAAGTATGGAAAACTTCGAGAAGAAAGACAAAAGGAAAAGGAAGTGTTGTTGGAGATGGCGCCGAGGAAAAGAAAGAGTCCTAAAACTTAGGAAGGCAAGGGATGACGAATATCCGACAGGTTTTTTCCAGCTTTTGTCGAAACATTATGCAGCGCAATACCTTATTGTATGGAAATGTTTTCGGATAATTGCTATGCACTGAGTACACTAGGTAAATACGCTAGGTAGCCGCCAAGTTGACACTAGCCAGACAGGATCTCAATTACTTGCCACTGAAGAAGCAAGAAAAGTAGACATTACCAAGAGCAGGCTGTTGTATCCGATTTAGATTTGTTGTCGATCTTCATGACGTCCTACGTGTTGATGTTAGAGATGGGTTTTAAGCTCTCGGGTGTTTCACGAAAAGGAGGACCTGAGACGAAAAGTATGGAGAGCACGTGATATGTTCCTCACGTTGTCGTCTTTGGTGGAGCAGGTCTGCCACAGTACCCCAGGTTGGCAATACTTCCTTTAGAATCTGTTAGTAGCGTGAAACTTATGGTACTTTGGGCCGATGCGGCTTATTAAAGGGAGTAAAATTCCATATCTGGTAATCACGAAGATTTTTGTAGTCGACTTGGGGAATAGGGGCAGGTGGATACTTTAAGCGAAGCATCCCACACTGGATACCAACGTTCCGTCTACAACTTATCTGGTTGTTTAGACTGTATCGATGGCAAGACTCGAAGTATCTCCCACTGAATTTTGAATGGAGCGCAGCCATACTTTCAGCTATGCTATCTCATCACCGGGCGTTGTGGCGGCCAGTGACCAATCAGCACCAACATCAACACGGCTTGAGTTCTCAGGTATAACGATGAGAGACTCGTGATCTATTTATGGTATTCAGCTGCATTCTTCGTCGAAAAAAGCTTGAAACACACATCACCATTATTCTCTCATCGCACGCCAGAATGATGTACAAGCCGCTCGATCGCTCCCGCCGTGAGATTCGAGTTGTTGTGATTGAACCCGGCGCTTTTGGCGAGAACATACATTGCGCTCTCCAGACAGTATGTCTTGACGACAACCCTGCTTATGAGGCTCTATCGTACGTTTGGGGAGAATCAAGCATTCGTGAACTCATAACGCTTGACGAGCTTTCTGTAGGCGTGACTGTCAACCTCAAACACGCCCTCCAGCATCTACGGAGACCAGACAGGTCAAGAGTCATCTGGGTCGATGCTATCTGCATCAACCAAGATGATAACAGTGAACGTACCCATCAAGTTGGTCAGATGGGGGATATTTATAAGCTCTGCACTGGTGTGGTAGTCTGGTTGGGCCAGGAAACACCTGATACCAGTCAAGCCTTCACTAGTATTGAAGCAATGGCTGACGAAACGAGACACTGGGATCGTACACTTAAAACCCCACTTGATCCAGAACATCTCAGCGAGCAGAGGTCCTCCTCCATCAAGTCAGTCATTAACGGCCCTTGGTGGCACCGGGCCTGGACTGTACAAGAGAGCATCCTCCCCTCCTCACTTACTTTTCTTCACGGATCTCACGAGCTCCAAGCACCAGCGTTGTTTGCTGCTGCACAGAACTTTTTGAGACACGGAACTTCATGTTGTTACAATATGGGAATGAGTGTCGGCCTCAATGTGATGCGCAGCTTACAATGCTTTACCATGGTGTATATGTTGAACACATACCGTCAAGATACAGTTCCGGAGAGGGTGGGATACTTAGGTCTCAACCTTTTGGAGTTGATATCCTTGTACAGAGAGCGTAAATGTAAAGATCCTCGTGATAAGATATACAGCCTACTGGGACTAGCAAGTAGCGGAGTACATGCGAGACTGGTGGATCCTGATTATAACAAATCGACGCAAGAGGTTTTCGAGGATGCAACCGTGGAGCTCCTGCAGCGAACAGGTGGGTTGCAAGTTCTGAGCCTGATCTTCCCAGTTGCAAGCCCTGGTGATGAAATGAAAGGACTTCCATCATGGGCTCCAAATTGGACGGCTGAGGGAACTCATGAAAACTTCAGAGACTTACACGTGCGCCTCGAACGCGTCGTCATGTATGCAGCTTCAAGAGAGCTGGTCCACTCCCCGATTAAAGGAATGTATAAAGGAAATGGACAGCTCCACGTCCAAGCTCATATCATTGGAACAATTCTGACGCTTGGAGAAGCTCGTGAATCAGCGCTGGGCCCACGGGAGATAGCAGTCCTGAAATCATGGCACAATCTTGCAAACGTGGACGCCGATAAAAATCGAGCCTACCCCTCGAGTACTGGCTCTGAGCAACAGATTTTTTTCAAGAATTTCCAATCTGTACCATACGAGGACGCATACTTACTGACAATCTCTGCCTCGGTGACAAGAGCCATCGCCCCATTTCAGCATCACCGACTTCATAATGCAGATGAGATCCGGAAGGTATATAACGCTTGGTGGAGATGGATCGACGTCCAAAATGGCGAAGCTTTGAAAATGTCAGATATTAACCCTGACTTAGGAGTATCACTGAACGAGCTGGGCAATTATGTTAATGATGTTTCCATCACAACGAGCATGCGTCGTTTCTTCCTCACCAACGAAGAAGCTGGTCTGATCGGGCTTGCTCCGCGTAATGCGCAAGTGGGAGATACCATTGCGGTACTAGAAGGTGGACAGGTGCCGTTCATCATTAGAGGGCCACATGGTGATGGTGACAGCAAAACATGGAGGATGGTGGGTGATACATACGTGCATGGTATAATGGACGGTGAAGGGATGGAGTTTCCAGCCGAGAGCATCGTTTTGGTTTAAAATTACTGTCTAAGCTTCCAGCTCTTGGTGGAGAGTACTTTATTTAATGCTGGGTTTGAATTTGCGGGGAAACTGCTAAGGATGCATGCTCTAGTTCGCTTAAAAAAAGGGGACATGGTGCCGTCAGCTTATTATTAGGTGGTGGCCCCGCAGGTGAAGTGACTCGTTACCCGAATATGGTGAGCCTTCCAGAACTCTAATCATGATTTCATCCTTACGTGACCTTCATATTCTTACAATCACAGACTCTTGCTATTTTTAGTGCTATATTGCTTCCACGAACGAAAGTCGGTTTGAACTTGGCCAGAAATATCTTTTTTTATTTCTTCAATTCCGTCAAAGAAAGAGTATTCCAACTCAGCGCCACTAACTGTACTGTATGGTGCGGTTGAATGCCACAAGCAGCTGATCACGAACGTTGTTACACTTATGTCGCGTGTGGGCAGCTGTAAAAGTATAATTATCCGTGCAATTTGCTTGTCCCTCCAAGATTACCAAGAAAACACAGAATAATAGCACAACGGAGAACCTCTCAGATCAGACGAGAAGGATCTGAAGTATATTTATTTGCTTTGCAAACTCGTTCTTCGGAGAAAGTCAAACAGGGAAAAGGGGTTCCCTCCACACGTGCAATGAAAAGACTCGGCAAAGTTACTTGGCGTGCCTCGGCCTATAAAATCCTTCCTTGCCTCGCTTGGTCCGCCCAACCCGATTCATCAGTTTATTATGGGATTTACGTAACAGCCGTAATGCGTCGCCCACGAGGTGTGATACAATATGGCAGACTCCAAACTATGGGGTAACAAGCGAGTCTCAGGTACGACTCGACAGAGTTTGTTACTCAATCATGCACCAATTCTGGTGCACGATTTATAAAAGCGGAAAACGCACGGCGGACATTGGTGAGGGTGTCTGCGGGGATGGGCTTGGCGGATAGGGGCAATGTCATAGTAACTCACGGTGGACGGGCTAAGAAGACTGGAACACGCGTGACGCTGGAGAATTAGCACGACATATGTTGGAATACTGGGAAACTCAGATGCCAAGGGGTTCGTGAATCATATTGCTACTTGTGGCGTGCAAAGGTATATAAGGTCGTTGGAGGCTATGTTTTGGTGATGGCATATTTTGCAAAGTCGTTTAGCGAGTCAGCCCCTTTTTCATCCGCCATTCCCATCATATGAGTGATTATTACAGCAATCATGTCTCTCACAGACCTCAAAATGGACGCAGGAAATTCTCCTCTGGAGCGTTTACCAGCAGAACTACTCCGGAGAATCCTTATTTTTGTAACACTCCCTGACCAGTCAACCAGCTACATAAAATGTAAGAACTCATATCCGAGTCACAGCACGTGTTATTCGACATTGACTGATTATTTTTTAATAGATCCAAACGATATAAATCGACGATCAAAGAAGCCACCGCTGAATTCTTTGCCATGCCTCCTCACTTCGCGGACACTCCATACCGCAACCTTCCCGGTCATGTACCGCAACGTCACCACTGCAGGACCCTCAACGCTCACTAAATTTCTGACACAACTCCGATGCCATCCTAATTTGGGAACACTTGTCAGGACACTGGATCTTGGTCCAACTTCCAGAACCATTCATTTCTCAGACGAAAAGATAGCTAATCCAATACCCGAGCTCTTTCGTCTAACACCTCTGCTGCGAGAAATCAAAATCCAGCCAGCCCTATATCAGTATCTCGACAAACAAGTTCTGGTCTGTATGTTCTCTCAGCTAGCTTACTTGGAGACCATCGATCTTGAGAATTGTAATACACCGACCTTCGGAGCGGATTTTGCGGCATTGTGCAGCCTCCCAGGCTTCAACATAAGTAGTTCAATCACCCATCTCAACCTAGAGAATTGCTACGGCATCCCGCCAGTCGTCTTTGAAACGATTCTACCACAACTTCCCAAGCTCAAGACGCTTATGGTATCACGCACCCAAATCACCGATCAGGCTCTGTTGACCATCCCATCCACTGCTCAGCTCACTACACTGAGCATCAGCAACTGCCTGTTTCTTTCTGGCGCCGGAATTGCATCATTTGTAGCCGAACATCCTGCGGCAAAGACACTCGAAACTCTTTATGCAGCGACTGACCCAGCAATCAATCCCATGTTGGAGGAGGATGTGACTCGGATTCTGTCCAAAGCACCCTCAACGTTGCAATGCTTAGATCTACGCGATTCTCTGATGACGGCAAAGAACGTGCCTCTTCTACGACGCCTGGTTACCCAATTAAAAGAATTACGAGTTGGGAGTCAGCTGAGCATGCACGATATCGAATCGCTGTATCTCACTCCAGAAGTTGCCAGCTCACAAGCCACTTCTTCGTCGTCGGAGGCTCCAGCAGCTTCCGATTCCAAGGATAATGTGGTGTTGGAACCGATGGCCCGCGCAGTTGCCATCTGTAATCTCCGAACACGCTTACGAACCACGCCTTCTCTGCCTGTCGACCAGCAGCCGCGGTTGCGGAGTCTGGACATCAGCTCGCTACCAATTACCGAACAAGGGAAATTGCAACGTTCGGTGCTGCTGGGCCAGCACGCTCAGTATTTACGTGCGATATCCGTAAGCGCAGAGGTAGTTGGAAAGTTTGAGATATTGAAGAGACTGGTGAAGGCGGTGGGGTGGTGCTTGTTGGATGCAACTGCGTGCTGTATGGTAGTCAGAGATGGTGATGATGATATATGACGTTTAGAATGCTTGTCTTGGTTGGATCGAGGGATGAAAGCCTAGAGCGGACTCTGGGCACAGAAAAGTAGGCCTTTTAATGAAATGATTAAAACGCCAACCTTAATTACAATAATATAATACCTAAATTAATACCCATCAACAATATTACTACATCAGTTCCATAAATCAAACACTCACCATTAATTCTAATGATAGCGCCTAAACTTTGGACTACATGTGAACTACCATCTTAACTACCGATCACAGACATTAAAACTTACCAACTTCACCAGTTCAGCGCGTGATGGAGTCCCTGACAAAAAATTGACTCCTTCGCTGCATACTCTCCCCTATTCAACTTACTCTCCCACTTTCTAATCTCCTCCCTTTCTACCTCACTCAGCGCGAAAGAACTCTGAAGCCTCGTCGGTCTATGTACTGGCTGATATCGCGTATCCCGTGTCATTTCCAGCCAATTCGTATTTTGAAGCTGTTCCCAACCGAGGTGTAGATTTTCTATTGGTTGCTGACCCTCCGGCGGTTGGGTATCTACGTCTGGGAATTGCCTGCCCATATCTTCTATGTATTCAGGTAGTGGCTGGGCTTCTGGCTGTATCAGTATTTTCTTGCTGTGTTTTGCACCTAGGAACACATCAGCTCTGACTCTTTGCTCATGTTCACGAGCTTCGGGAGTGGCGTACATACCCGGCTTCGGCCCGGGTTTCTCGGCTGTGAGCGGGTATGTACATTGTGATTGCCGGTTTATACAGTTCTGGCACGATGGCAATGTTCGATTACTTCCGGATCATAGAGTCACTAATAAGTCACTGGTGGCTTTCTGGTTGGACTTACCACTTAATTTTACGTCTATTTGAACGTGTCAGCTTGTCGTTCTCTTGGCATTGGATGGGACCATGTAAGCGGGTAGGACGAACCGTTTACAGCGATGACATGCCAGAGCAGATTCTTCGCGATGGTTGTTTTCTTGCGAGGCCTCTATCACGGTCATTTTTAGTGAATAGAAAGGGGATTGATGAATGAGAAGGGCAAGATGCTATTTCTGAGAGTATAACACTCGGAGTCGGATGAATTGAAGACCCATGGAAGGTTTCGCCTAAGCACCCAATGACAATTGGCCCGCTTTTGCCCCTTTGTTCAGCATAATATATGAGTTCAGATTGAATTGGAACGACTATTGCCTTGGTTTTGATATGATAACACATATCGAAGGTTTCTTAATCTTTATTTATCTATGAGCTCATTCAATATAAAACAAATTCTCTTCAGACATGTGCCTTACTAGAGCAGATATGTAGAGGTGCTGGCTCTGAGAAGTTGTAAGTAGCTTCATTTCCAAGGAAAAAATCATATTCAGCGCGCGGCTCTACTTCAGATTTTCATCCTTAATCATCATGTAGCTTAAACAAAGTCTAATTCCTGTTACTGTCGGTATATTTTCAATATGCGTGTTCGCGCTATGGTCACATGATCCCTGTGGAACCTCATTCTGAGGATATCATCAACACCCCGTATGCAGTCAATACAACATCACCTACGCCGCACCTTGGAATTAATTTTGAATTATCAAAGCGCCACAGACCAAAACGCCACAGTTGAATTACTCCTGTGCTTTAACCACAACCTCCCTCTGAAAGTGCTGCATCATTTTCAAGTCTAGCGTTGCTGTAGGCAGACTTAGGCCCCAGTCTACCAACAAGATATCATTGTTTAATAGGCATCACCAACAACTACTCGAATCCTGCATGCAGCCCCACTTTGTCAAATGAAAGCTTTTAAAGCACCCCGAACTGCCATCAATGAACTTCCATCAATGTCAAAAGAATCACCCTTTTCGCTATAATGTCTGCTCTTTTAACCTCACGACGTGACTGTTGAATCCCTTCAGCTCTTCCTCTTCAAATCCCGCGTACCCTCTAGCCTGGGCCGGTCACCTGAGTGATCGTTTTAACGACCGTCATTTAATAGCAATCCGACTCTAGATCAGCACAATGTCTGTTCCCTTTGTCTCTGCACCTGCACCCGAGCAATGGACTCCATGTGATTACACCGCCACTTTATATGCATCTCTTCCGCTCACGCGTCCGAAGTCCATACGGCTACTCAATATCCAACCAGCGGCACCCTCCGAACCCATTCACTGCACGATCGAAGTTGTCGACCTTGAGGATGCGCTGGACTACGAGGCGCTCTCCTACGTTTGGGGGCCATCACATCCCCGCAAGCATGTCACGTGCAATGGAGTATCCATAGAGGTCACCCCAAATCTTGCGCTTGCTCTTACCCGCCTTCGATACCCTGGTGATGAGAAGATATACGACATTGAAAGGGTTGCTGGGAGAGACGACAAGGCAGGAGTTAGAAGAATTTGGGTTGATGCGCTGTGCATCAACCAGGGAGACCTAGTCGAACGGTCTAACCAGGTCCATTTTATGAAGGAGATTTATGATGCGGCAGCTGATGTGGTGGTTTGGATGGGAGAAGAAGATACAGTACATGCTGCGGACGTATTTGCACTTATTAAGAGAATCGCAGTTGTGGCAAGAAATGAGCCGGAATACGACCCTGAACGTCCGTTCAACATGGGATGCAATGACAAATATCCCGTGCGCGAAGATCTTCCATCTCCAGATGATCAAATCTGGGGCCAGCTCAATTTTTTCCTTCAACATGAATGGTTTCAAAGAGTCTGGGTCCTGCAAGAAGTTGCAAGAGATGATGCTCGAATGATACTGGGTCCTCACGAGGTGCCTTATCGTGACTTCCAACAATTCACGATCTGGGCAATGCAAAAGCATTATTTTAACTTCAACTCTACTGGCTTACAGTTCGTTACCCTCTCTCGAACGTTTGTCTTTACGATAGGCAAGAGAGGAGTGTCACTTGCCCGGATGTTGACAGGTACAACTGCAATGGCAGCCTCTGACCCACGTGATCAGATATACGCCCTCCTTGGGTTTTATTCAATGTTCCTAAAGAGTATAGCACGCGAAGATAATCCCATTAAAGTCGACTATACGAAGCCGGTTCAGGAAGTATATCAGGAGTGTCTTCGACATTGTCTGACACTACCAATGGACAGTCATGAGGCAAATGCATCTCTGAATGTCATGCTAAGGAATCAAGGGCTTTGTTTTGACAATGGAGATTGGATAACACCTCCAGACCCAGCAGAAGACCGAGAGTTTCCATCTTGGATACCACGCTGGGATTTATTGAGTATGCTAGAGACAACATTTACAGATTTACAAGATGAAGAATTTCCCCCCTGGAATGCCAGCAGTGGGCTTCCACCCCAGATTGGCAACACGGCAACCCCCAATATCCTTTCACTCAGAGGATTCCAGGTCTCTGAAGTTGCGTGTACGCACCGAATAAGAGACGATAATGTCAAGGAGCTTACGCTGATGGTGCTGAACAATCCTGGTATGGCCGCGAGATACAGCAACGATCACTTACTTCGGGACGCATTGGCCAAAACTCTTACAGCCGGCTATGCCAAAAATGACGGGAGCGCTCAACTATATGGTGAAGAAGACCTGGAGAGTCTTTGGACCAATTCCAAAGCTCCACCTAGGCAGCTTTTCACCAAGCACATCCATGATTCCAACTTTTTCACAACAAGTGATGGATACATTGGCATCGGCTCCATACACATGAAGGTAGGAGACATCATTTGCGTCCTATATGGTGGAAGAACTCTCCTTATTCTACGTCCGACGAGAGATGAGCGTGATATGTACTATCTCATGGGGGAGTCCTACATACATGGACTTATGTACGGTGAGGCATTTAAGATGTTGAAAGCTGGGGAGGCGCAAGGGCGGTGGTTTGACTTATGCTAAAGCTACACGCTGATTCAAACATTCAATTTATCTTCAACTCAGCGTCGTATGCTATTCTCAAAGTCGCGCACCACCTGCGTCCTTCCTCGTATGGCAAGGTTGTAGCTCGTAATCTGTACACTGCTCTGAACACAGTACATCCTAATGGCTTTCTTTTTGAGAAACTCGGTGGCCTACAGAGATACTGAGTGGGTCTCAGATTGGGCTCCCGGTGGAAATTCGATCTCGTTGAAACGAAGATAATAAAGATGTCGTATTTTTATTTTCCACTATAATCTGCACTGTTTTGACATGAGCCAGGTACTTGCTTACAAATATGTACGACGATAGATAGTCTGTGAGCTCGGTTGTTATCCTTGCGTTTACTCGAAAAACAGTCTAATTTTGTAGTTATCCAGAGACGGTTGTCACATTCACCGTCAACGTATGCTTTGCACATTTAAATTAAACTGTATATCCTATTGGAACTATTCAACTTGTTTCCTCCGCATTCCGATCGCCTCAATCCTTTCTTGATATCTCTTTTCTTATTGGTCAGACTGGTTTATGAGCTCGCCTCTTCAGTTTCATCAAGCAACGTCCACTCGTTGTTTCCGCTACCCTTATAGTTTTCACTCGGTTTGAGTTCTTCTTCTACCCCTCTCGCATTGCTCACATTTGGATTATCCACCAATGTAAAGGTATTGACGTCACCGTCACTAATTGCAGGCAAAGGTTGTGGTTGAGACGAGTGGATATCATAATCATGCCCGCTAGACTGCCCGTGCAGGGCAGGGCTGGGGAAGCCGCTCAAGTCGAACCCTAGATGGGTACTCAGCTGGTGAGATTGATTGACATCATCATTAATAGTGTTTAGATACTCCAAGAAGAAACTTGCCGGATTATTCAGGCTCGGCTCAAACCTTGAGGGTGTCACCACCGAAGAATTTCCAGGAAGCACTGGTTCGGTATCCTCGACAATCACTCCAATTATCCGCTGCCTAAATGACTGAATTAATGTATTGTGAATTTCATTAATCATAGCCAAGATGCTATCCTGGAATGTTGTTCTATGGCCAGAGAGGTACCCGTCCAGGATGAGGTTCAGACGTTCCGGAAGCAGTCGTTCAGCTTCTTGCTGATAGTGGCGCTGAAATTGATCGAGGATGTTAGAGATGGCGACCATGTTTGAGTAATCTGAATATGTTAGGATTATAGTTTCAACAAGGGATATAGACCACCCACATTCCGATGGAATCGATCTTTCATCATCGTTAGGGAACAAAATTAGATATATTTGCCTCCAGTCCTGGACGCGTCTGTTTTTTAAGTTTTCACGCTGCGACTCGCCGAATCCGTTCATTGGATCATTGGTAACTGGTGATGCATTGCATGGGACGGGATCTTGATAATGAATCTCTAACTCAGAAGCATTTTCAAATCTCGTCTTGCATCTCCGACAACGATGCGTGAAGTGCGCTCTGTAGAGATGCTCCCTATTACGTTAGTAATAACCATTGGATTTGAGGCGAGGGACTTGCTTGAGTCTAGAGATCGAAGCCCAGCCTGGACCACTGCACGAGCGGTGGATAGGATGCCTATGGGGGTTCCTTTGGTAGAAGGGACATGCTAGTAGCTTCTCAAGTTCAACAGAATCGGTCATTTTATTTTTCTTCTTTGGATGTTCCTGGTCGCTCTCATCGTCGCTATACTCTTTTCGATTTCTGGGTGCAATCCGACTCTTAGTTCTTTTTCCTTTGCTGCTTTCCCCTTGATCTTTGATTCTTTCATTGCCACCAGATGAAAGATTTTGGCCCAGACTGCTCTTCTCATCTGGAGCACATAAGTTCATGAATGGAGCCAACTGAACTGAGACGCTGTATGCAAGCGACTCCCGGCTGCGTGTCAAGAGTGACTTAGCTAGTGAGCGGACCAACAACCGGTAGTCTACTTCGTCCGACTCGTTTGAAGATGAAGGAGACGCCATTGAATTGGTACAGTTGTCATCTTCGGACCAATCAAGATATTCTTGCTGTTCACGATTCACTCTTTCACCAGGAGATATGTCTGTCCCAACGGGCACAAATGCGTTCGACATGAGCAAGCGGCTATGAACTGGATACGACCAGTGTATAGCTTGCAGTCTTTTTCGCTTCATCAATACTTCTGGATAATTCCCCTCTTCATTGTTTCTTTTGGAAACGGGAGATTTTGCAGCGACACGATAACTAGAGATGGCAGACCCCTTTTCCAGGAAGTCGTAAGTGGGTTCCTCAGGCTTGGATTCCCAATGACTTAACCAGGAGGTTTTGTTAAATGCAATTATAGTATCGGCCAAGATCAAGGCCATCGGCCTGGAGTAGTCGATCGATGGCTCGATCTTGAGAGTTGTCATCAGGCCCATTAAAGCGAGTATCTTATCTCGTGGATCCGTAGTCTTAAGTTCAGAAGAGAGAGATAAGATACGAGATATTTCCAGTGACAGACTTTGTGTGAATGTTTTATCCACCCGCTCGGCAATAAAGGTATGTTTCCTCTCAAGAAGAAGGTGAAGCATGGGGCTATTTGTCGCTAACGTGTGGAATTGAATTGGCATCAGCAGCGATTTGTTTGAGTTTTTATATTTCCCAGAGCTGGCTTCTTGGAGCAATATTCCAATGGTATCCCATTCGATGATATCCGTGCCGGAGAGGACGATCTTACGGCGGGATAATAATGCTTCTTGAAAAGTCCAAAGCCTGGTCCAGTACTTTGATTCACACAATCTTCGTAGCGTGGGCTCCCATTTATTGGGTCCAGAATCAACACCCAAAATGCCCCCGTTGGCTTTCCACTTGATCCAATTGATTCCACTTCGAGTTTCTTGGTGAGGGCGCCTCCAGATCGGCGTAGACAGTTTTCCCAGCTGATTCAGGTCACGAATGTCCACGTGATTGTAGGAATCTTCCAGAAAACATAGAACTGTTTCAGCGCGACGATAGATGTCTTTCATAAGCTTAATCTGAGCAATCTTCTCTTGTTGATTTGACTGGTCAATGCAAATTACATCAATCCAGAGATTAGGCGAGAATGACAGGGCTCGATTTGAGTCGCGTTGCAACTCTCGGATGTGATAAAGGGCTCGGAAGCAGCTGTTAGTAACGGACAAGATCGCTCCCTCACACTCAATATGAATATTAGAGGTTGGGTCACCCCAAGCATAAGATAGCGCTGTATATTGCGGAATCTGGCTATCCGGCGTCAGAGAATGAACTTGAAGTTGGCATCGGATGGGGTCAGTCGGATCATTGCTCGGCATTAGACTCATTAGTCTAATGCGACGATCATCTTGAAGCTGCCCGTACTCATATTTCCAAATGCTCATTCTCATGTTTCAGGTTGAATGATACTGACCTGGAGAATGCACGAAAAAAAAAGACTCAGAAGCTCTGTGCAGTGTCAAATAGTGAGACTGCCCGTGCTGGCTTAATATTGATTGTGCAAGTTCTCCTTGCTGAATTTTAGGGATTTCTGTCGGGTCAGATCAACTTAATCTGATTAGTCTATACACGTGTCAACGCAAGCCGCAGACCTCGCATTTGCGAATTAATCTTCTGGCGTATAGGTCTGACGGAACATGATTGGCAGCCACTACAGCCTCATCGGACTAGGCAACAAGGCTCTACACATGGCACATTGTTCGTTCTCTACCAATATGCCGATAGTCTAATTCGAAAACCATTCAAGTCAATATCTTAAAAAGAAGAAGCCGCAATTGTTCCTAGCTGTAGATAGCAGTGACGTAAGGTTCAGAGATCTGGATAGAGTGTGGAATAAAACCAAACTCTTAGCCCAATGTGTGCGTGTTACTGGTGACTTCTCATAAAGTTTGTATGACAGCTGATGAGAATTTTCAGTCAAGTATCTAAATAATTGAGACCTAATCCTAATTAAACTAAAAATGTTACCGGTACCTCAGGTCCTAGAGCTGTTAGAATTGATAGATCGGCCGGCACAGGAAAACTCACCCCAAACATGTAGATTGGCATCTTCTTCTTTTGTTCTGTTGATGGGTGTAGTGTCGTTGACCAAATCGCCATCAATATAGTGCTCCAATATAAATCTTGAAGCATCAAACCTGTCTCATTAGCTCTCTTTCTGTCCCTCATTTGACCTAATTAACTTACCAGTAATCAAATATTTGGCTTCCCATCACGTGTCGCCCAACCCCCCAGCAATTCTCATATCCTTTGTCCCTTAACCAATTATGTCCCAACATCTGTATATCAAAATCAAAAACTTCAAAACTCGAGTGATGGACGTGGAACTTTGGGCCTTCGAAAAAGAAAAAGGCGTGGTGATCTACCAACTCCTCACCACGGTCAATATGCATGAATGTCATGACGTCCTCGTTAGTTTTAGGATTGTACACGATTTCTGAAGGCTTAAAGTTGAAATTCGAAGTCCAAAATTCCCAGGCGTGTTTATAATTTGTAACACACAGTCCAAAATGACCAAGCTTGTGAACCGGAGCTGGGCCCTTCTTGAAGCGTTGTGTCTGGTTGACCGGCCGATGTTTATGGCTAGGGAAATTATAAGCCAGCTCCGGGAAAGTCTGAGTTATCTCGACAGATGTTTGATCATAGACGAGATGGAATGGAAATTTGTCTACTTCGTCGTAGAATGTGACTCGTTTTCCACCACCCGGGGCATCCGAATCATGTATCGGGGTAGCGTTTGGGAGCGCAGTAGCTAGCTCTAAATCATCTAATGAATCAACCACCCATCCGGTACCACTAAATGCATCCTCTTCTCCTTTCGTAGCACAATATACGAATGGTTCGGTACCATAACCTCGATAGTAAATTTGGGTGTCGGTTCGTGACACTACACTAAAACCAAAGTCAAGCAAGAACTGATGTGCAGCTTCGAGATCTCGGTGCGTGTAGTAAACATGTGCTATACGCTTCAGATTGATCTTTTGTTTTGCAGATGAAGTCATGTTGTTGAACGTGGCAAGGTAACTATAAATCAGGAAGAGTAATGACGTTCGGGTATTGTGCTATATAAACAGCTTGGGAGCCTCATTGCCGGGTCATGTCCCGTCTTTCGATTAAAGCTCCGTAATTTGGCACTATCGATATATAACCAGCGAATAGATGAGAAGGAATATGGATAAGTGGGAGGGGTCGGCTGTGTCTGACAGTTGACAGACGTTGAATCAACTTCCCCACCAAGATGAAGTTCGGCAACTGGCGCCGCCCCCGCCATTTTTGCCGAACAATAGCGACGAAAATGATGACGATGTATTCATTTCTTTGAACGTACTGCGTTGACGACAACGGCCAGTGGATTTATGCAATTTTCAACATACGCTCTATTCACTGTTAGACTATTCGCTAGAAGCAGCTCAGTGGGCAAAAATAGGAGATGCCTGCCATAGAATAGATCTTCATTTAAAAATCACGACAATTATAGCCAAGAGCTCACCAATATATCTTATGAGGGGTGTGTATATACTATTACATTTTTTTCAAAACGCGAAAGGCAGTATTGTATTGTATAGAAACTTTGTTGCGCCTCATTAAATGACTCTGGTGGACCTGCTCACATGTTGAATCGTAGACGTTCCAGCCTCTGGATGATGTAACCATATAGTAGGGGAAAACAACATATCCAAATGCTTTTTGCTGTTCGAAATGTTACTCTACCACTTTTGCCGAATACGATACGTTAAGTCAACCTGGTAAAAAGTTCCACGCAAGTGTAGATATCATTTTAGGCCAACTCCGGCGTTGAGAAAGCGGATCTTTTTGCAAACCCTAACTCTTCAATAATAAAACATAGCTAGCGTACAGTACTAAAACGACAAAACACTATAACCACGATAATGCTTAACCTACAAGTCGACAACTGTAGTCTTTGAATATGCGCCTCCTAGTTATCGGGGCGCTTTGTCTTATATTTCCGAAGACGAAGTGAGTTTCGCAATTCGACTCAAAGCGAACAAACATTATCCTTTTGTATCTTTCCCCCCAGGCGTTGACTTCATAATCATGGAAACTTCATTTTCGGTTGACTAAGAAATATTATGATATAACCAAATGATTCAAACTTTTTATTTTTATTTGAATTTAATTCCCATTGTAGCAAATATATTTCCATGGATACGAGCTATGTGTCTAAGTCGAATACAATGCTCAGCCAGACTAACTAGTATTCATATTGTTAGATCATAGATATGAGACTCTTCAGTATGAAAAACCTAGCATTTTACTGTTTACTTAATTGACTACCATTAGTTATGAAAGATCTATCAATCGTTGAAGGCGCTGTTATCTCTAATTAAATGCATCTTTACTTTGAACCAGAGATAGGTTCACCTTCAATACTATATAAATTTGCCTTCGATTTGCCATGTCATATTTAACTACTGAGCTGCCATCTTCATCTTACAGGTTATCTACCCGGTTTACTAAGATTCATATATAAATCTTCTTTTCTGGATAGTAGGTTATTAATAAAATATTATTTTTACACTCTTTTTTATTATTATTAAATTTCTTGATTGTTAAAACTACTTAGCTTTATCAGCTAACAAGAGATCTGTCTATGGATTTAATGCCTCTGTAAAATCAGAGCTTACGTCGAGACTTTTCCTTTTCTCATTAAAAAAGCCTTCCACCCGGTTCTCCCCAATAATACTTCATCATCTTCAAGTCCCGCGACTCCGCGGCCCCCCCGGGCGTGACGGCATCCATAAACGAAATCAGATCCATGCTCGTCGAAATTGGGTCCCCTTTCAGTGAGACGGTAAGGGTTTTGTAGTCGTTGGTCGTCTTGGTGAGAGCAGACGTGGGCACATCAGGGCGATTGGCCCATATGCTGGTGAGCGTGTACCGGTTGGTGTAAAACATGATACAGGCAGTAAAGGGTCTCGGTTGCGACAGATTTTTGCATGTAAGTAGCTGGGGGGACGCAGTGAAGGCGGTGCAGGGTACCCAATTTTGCAGCGCGGCTTGGATGGGTGGAAGGACGGTGCCGCCGATGGTGGGGGCGATCAAGTCAGACATGGGGAAGCTCGAGAGCATCGTTGTCAGTGTATCGTGCTGCTGTAGAAAATCCAACGCTGCAGCGTCTTTGAGCTGCTGCTCAGCAGACACTAATGGTGTTGGGGTGCAGGTTGCTGCGGTAGTTTGAATGATCGTGGTCAAGGTGACCGGTGTTACCACAGTGGTGCTGCTCAAGACATCCGTGGTGATAGTCTCAGTGACACTAATTCTCGTCGTTTCAGTCAAGTAGATTGTCGTGTCGGTTGTCACGCTTGACTGTGATGTTGCGGTGACTGTCGGAACAGTCACGGTTTCTAGCTGGATGGGGGCCGTCGCCGTGACGGACGTATCCTGGAGCGGAATAGTCAAGCAATTACATGCGCTGGAGATGCGAATTGCATCATATGAAGAGGTAACCCGGTCGGAAAGGGCGGTTGTCGGGGCGGCACGGCGTTGGTTTGCGTCTATCGTCGAGGTGCTGGTGACAACGACAGTACTCTGCGCGACAATCGTGCTGACTTGAACATTAGAAAGGGTCGAAAAGAAGACATCCGTCGTTTGGACTGTTGTGTATGAAGTGAAGGTCTGGGTCACGGTGTCTGTTACCACAACTGTCTGGGTTGGCGTGACAGTGGCCGCAATGGACGTTGGCGTCAACGTGGACGCGGTGACGGTCCGCCGAGGGGCCTTGAGATACGTGCTGCAGAATGGAAGAGCGGCCGGCAAGTTGGTAGGCGTGCGTAGCAGGCGGAGGAGGTTATCAGCGTTGCATGAGTTTGAGTTTCCGCGCTCAAATATGTCCGCAGGCTGCGATCGGGGGGACACAGGTGCCGCTGTTGCCAGTAGCGCTCCACAAAGCACAAAATATACAACTAACTGGAGCATTTTGGTGTTTTTTTAACCACTCGAAAGTAGAATTCCACGCGCCTCGCAATAGCTACGACACGGAATGCTGGTAGAAATAGGCGTGGTGCGCAGTAGGTTCACGTTAATCTCAGTCGAGCTGTAAAGTTAAAGGTATAATTGGTTATGGGACTGATATTTCTTAAGTATGAATAATCGATAGAAACGTTCCCTGGCTAGAGGGATTGTAGCCTTGTCTAGACCGCCAGCGAATAACGCCTCACTACAGGAGGGGATAGTACAACAGTATAGCTATACACCTGTATGGGCCTCCATGCCATAATGTTCCATTTCAGCCGCATCAAGTTAGCAGATTGAGTTCGTCTACAATGAAATGGTTTGTATAGCCGAACTATTCGCATTGTGTTTTAATAATAGTCGTTAGCGTGATCCACTTCCCCCTGGATCAATAGTCCCGAAATGCTGGGTCTAGCGAAGTTATGCCGAATTAGGCACTTTTTAGATCTTTTAGGCGCAGCTGAAATCCCATCCAAGTTAGTCAATACCTTCAGGCTTGGCACACGTTCTAGAACGTGCCCTAAAAGAAAGAAGGAAAATATTTTGATTATGAAATACTTCACATTTTAGAATGAAAGAATAGACACCGACTACCACTCTTTGAGAAGAAGAAAACTGCGGGCGAAAAGAAAATAGTTAAATGTAGGGTTGGAAAAAATTATCTATTGATGCAAAGATGCTTTTCGACGGCTATAAATTAATTCAAATAACATAGTGAATGTCCGACTACATAGTAGAAGAACACGATTGTTGCGCACACTTTACACTAACTTGAATACTTGTCTAAAAGATCCATAAATAATCACGAATCGCCCTTAGAAGATCTCTAGAAGGCAGCCAGCCTCGTCGCGGCCGATTTGAGTCCTCTTTTGGGCAGATCGTCTTAGCGGTGGTGTTTTGATTGAAGAGAATCTGGTCAACTACTATGTTTGCTATAATATCTATCTATGCTTAGCATCGCCTTCGAGTTTCAGTCGTGGTGCCATATACGGATGAAGTCTTACTAGATGGATTCTGCTTTTGGTATACTTGCAATTATAGGCTATTCTGGAGATTTTAGAAATTGGGTGAAGACTTGTGGAGGAAGAACTGTCAATGTCCTATTCTCTAGTTTCCATATCTGAGAGCCTAATCTCCGCTAGAACTGAATTGTCAAAGTCATCTATCTAGGGCTTTGAGGGTTTAGTAGAGCAGTTAACCTGGCTCTGAATCGAAGATAACGAGCTTCAGCCATTGTGGCACAAAGCAGTCTCTCTGCCTCCGACCGTTTAGACGAAACCTCACTCAGCTTTTTAACAAATCTGCCGTAGACCTGAAAGAAGAAGCTGTGCTAATATACGAAAGGTGCCTTGCAAAGTGTGTCGACAGAATAGCAACTCACTGAGCCCATTTTATCCTAGAAGTAATTAGCGCATGTAAGTAACCGAAAGAATGAAACCGAAAATTAGAAATTCAGGATCAGAAGCTAGGACCTATATGATATAGGTAGTGAACATTAAAGTCTCAAACAGCATTATGCCTTAGTGAAAGTGAGAGAGAAACCACGATGAGAGCTTATCAGCCTGCAGTACAATCAGACAGAATTTTGTCTTATATGCTTTAAACATATTAATCAGCAACCAAGAATCGATGGTGGTCGTGGTTGTCACTATGGAATTTGCAAAAGATTCCATTTTATCCACTTCGAATTTTATGAAAAGTGTCTGGTCGATATTATAGCGTTCCATGTCACCTTTCCTGAAAATCTTAGCACTTCTTACTGCTACAAGATGAGTAAACCAAAGCCTGCTATTGGCTCCAGCTTACTGTTGCGCTTTTTCTAACATCCTGAAGATGCAGCTGCTGTCACACCTTCTTTCAGAAAATTCCTAAGAAAGAAAAGGGAGACTAAGCGTGTGTCGTGACAGGGATTTCTCTGGGGTGGGGTCTATGCTTTTACGAAAGTTGTAGTATGAGGAGGATTTTGGCATGGTCTTGCTTGATATTTGTGCTAACAAGCATGGGATTTTGCGTACTATATGGAAAGTCTCAGACGATAATTCATCACATTTGCTTTAACCACGGTTGATTACCATCGCCGTTCTGCTTAGGAGCTACCCACCCTCACCGCACTCTTGTCTCACCCTCTGCTTAGGCAGAAAAGAAAAAATTGTTATTATTATCAAGAGATTTAAAAGTATAGCTTTTTAACTTAAAAGGTTAAAAATAAGGCTGTGACTTTCTGATAGTAAGGTATTAAGAAAGAAGTCTAAACTAAGGTGGGGGCTCCACTGGGTGGATTATCGATCCCTTTAACCTCTTTGAGCATCACGACCTCATCGAAGGCGGATATAATCTAGCAGAAGTGATAAGCTAGCAGTGGAAGGGTGGGCATGCGACGAAACATATTGGAGTAACTCGTTGGACTTATATGAGAAATACGACGAATACAAGTGGAGGCTGGGCTGGGAGGGACGCTCCTCGGCTTCGGTAGAGTAGGTGTAGTTCTGTAAACCACGACCGACAGAGTAGTGATGAGAATGATTAATATTCGAAGCAAGTGGTTGTGGAAGGGATATATAACTACTAGCTCCAAATTTAATAATTTTATTTTAAGTTGCGTGATGACCTATAGCTAGTCCCATATATACGTCGTAGCTTTCAGCATAAATCACAGCTCCACACTAAACTTACATATTAGACCTTGAAAGTAAGGCCTTATATCTTAGAGGCTCAGACACGAATCAACCTCACCGCGATTTTGACTCTTCTCGTAGTGAAAGAATACTTACTTTCCATAAGATCAAAGATGGACAACTTGTTTGAAGCACATGAATTCGAATTCGAATTCGAATTCTTGTCTGATAGGCTGTAAATAGAATAATCTCCAGAACTCCTAACTCCAATTGTAGTCTCAAATTTTGAATCTGAACGCCAAAACGCCATCAAACTACCAATTGTATAACAACCAAGACTGTCTTTTTGTCATTGGGTTATCCCTTCTAGTCTAGAAACACGGGAGGCTTTAAAAGTCCTCCGTAGTTTATGGGTTACATGTCTCCCAAGTATGTCTGAAACTGACAAGATCTTCCTGGAGTGACGTTGATATCCCAGCAAACCTGATCATGCCCGTATAGAATCGCGCCCAAGGTAGTACTCCGACAATTGCATTCACCGCGGCGGTGCTCTGATGTACATTGACTGCGCATTAGTACTCGACTAAAGGTGCAGGCGCGATTTCGGGCACGGCAACTCTGACAGATTCTGGTCTTGACCACTACTTCGCGGTTGTTGGCAATGCCATGGCAGTATAGGTCACTCCCACGTGTGCCTTTAATCGTACTTAGAACCGTCAAGTCGCGTTTTTTTAATAGTGAAGTCCGTAACTGGCGTCGCCGATGTTGTCGTAAGCATGGCGATAAAGGTAACTATCAGTAATGAGATCTTCATCCCTGTTGGTATGTTTCGTGAAATATTTATAGTATTTAAGCCTAGGCTTACTCTTATAAGGTGAATGAATGCGAGAAGGAGTCTACACGTACCTAAGTGTCGCTTTGGTTTGTTCGTTGCGTATATTAACCGAAAGGTTCTGGACAGGTAGAAATCGTGGGGATTTGAAAAATGTAGGCAATTTGGAAAACAACTGAGAAAAGGTTTTGATGACAAGCTATATATTCCTGTGGTTACAGCTAATATAGAGCTGTAAGTTTCAAGAGTCCTGAGGTGTTTCTTAAAGTGCTTCCTTCAACCTTCGCCTCGATTGGATCGGTACTTGAAAAAGAAAGGAAGCATAGCCATCAAGGAGGATTACCGCTCGTTGGATCTCAATGGTCCTTTCCACAATGAAGTACGAAGCCGAGAAATCCCAAAGGGAGGGGAGGGAAGAAAAAAGGCTGCACATAGATTGTAGGATGTATCCTGTGCCTTCTGGCTTGCCCTTTTCATCATTAGCTCCTTCTGCTCAGCCAGGTTTGAGGAGAACGAAGCCACTTTCAGCCTCGCTGTAGCCAACATTCCACTTTCACAATATCCAACAAATAAGGGGTTGCAAATTTTGGAGTTGAGATGGGAACCAACATACCAAGGGCTCCAGCTGCGTCAAGGAAAAAGACTCTGGGGGAAAGGAACTAACTCCTGTTTCTAAAGCAAATTTCGGAGTGTGCAAGAACTTTTACAGGAGAGAGAGAGCAATATTTGCCTAGTCAACTGTTGTAAACAAGACAAATTTGAAATTAGGCTGAAGTGTGTTGGAAAGAACTTAAATGTGCCACGCTATCATTGCCATATATTCAACCCAACCCTACCAATACGGACTGTTATCGCCTTGCGACCCTATGTTATGATTTGACAGTACGAGCATAACTTGCTTCTACATAATCAACATACGAACTGATTTCCCCCTTCACATCAGAACATTATCCTATCTGTGTGTACCCCTTGTCGCATTACTAGTCTATGAGTGGTTGTTGGGTCTTCTAGCCCAATAAAGTAATTGCACCACGCCTGAGGCAACGAATGCTGTAAGCGCCTCTTCCAATCCTTCAACAAAGATAAACATATTCAAGTAAACTTATCTCTTGAAGCACTCCAAGATATGACACAACTGTTGGAATTCTCAAACGAACTTCTGCTGCAGATATCAAGCGAGCTCGGAAATGAGCGTAATATAAACGCCTCTAGCCGCACAAATCGCCGCTTGTACTTTTTGCTCCAGAAGTTCCTTATACAGTACAACGTGTGGAATTCTGAAAGCTCAGCACTTCTATGGGCAGGGAGACACGGGGATGAGGATCTTGCGAGAAGGGTGCTTGCTGAAGGGGAAACAGCCCAAGTGACTGGTCATCAGTTGCCATGGTCTTCACTCACATTGGCTGTAGCCAACGAGCATGAAAATCTCATCCGTATATTTCTGAGCTGCGAAGATGTGGATACAAGTTGGAGCTCTGAGAAAGATTATCGAACGGCGCTGTCGTTAGCTGCAGAACGTGGGAACCTTGCGATTGTTGAAACACTGTTGACGATGGGACGGGCGAACCCCAACAAGAATTTTGGAGAGCCGTTGGCTTTATCTTGTGAAAATAGTCATCAGCATGTGGTTGAGCTTCTACTCAGGCAAAAGACTATTGATCTACGTCCTATTGTTTTCCAGGGCTTGACTCCGCTTTCCCGTGCTGCTTCGAAAGGACATTTGGGGATTGCTAAATTGCTCCTAGAAACAGCCCATGTTGACCCTAATGACGAAGAGCTCTTTGATCATCGTACACCTTTCTTTTGGGCTGCTTGGATGGGCCACACTGGTGTTGTAGAACTCCTTCTTGCCCAGAACGACGTAGTCCCAGATGAAACTTATGACATGAATAGGACACCGCTATCATGGGTGAGTCTCTTGGCTATCAAGATATAATCTTATAGTTTAGATACTGGCTTAACAAGTTACTGACTCAATGGTAGGCTGCTGGAAGTGGACGCTTGGGTGTCGTCAAATTACTCCTTACGAAGGCTAGAGCGCAGCCTAACACAACGGATATCTATGGTAGAACGCCTTTGCACTGGGCTATAAACTGGGAATATGATACTGACGACGGAATTTTTCAAGGATCTTTCAATCATCGAGACGAAAATGCCTCTGACCAAGAAGGTACACTAATAGATATCGTCGAACTCCTCTTAGCACATGGGGCAAACCCCGATTCCAAGGATGACGATCAGCGGACACCAATTACCTTGGCAATCGAAAGGGGGCGCCAGAAACTTGTAAAACTACTTTTAGAAACAGGCAAAATCGATCTCACATGCAAGGACAACGAAGGTCGGACACCATTGATGTGGGCAAATATCATGAGGGATGAGGATAGTACGAGACTGCTTCAATCATGAGAATGATGATCTTGAATCCGTGGCACATGAGTGGAATTATTTCAATCTGTTTCTGGCAGTTTGTCACTCTCTCGTACCTTTTCGCGTGAGGCATTCGCCATGGAGGCTGGGCTAAGTTCCTTTGGAGCAGAACATTCTTCACCATGTAAATCAAGGATCATCGTGACCTCCAGTATTTGGTAAGGTTTATTTTATCCCATTGGCATCAAATTTTATTTATTTGTATATGGTTCGCTCCGTTGACTCTCCTCTACTTTCATTATTGTATTACAGAGCCTCCAAGAAAATCCTGTGAAACCTTTCGTCACGTTATCAAATAACGCACGGCGGCTTTGAGATCGCATCAAAATGCATTATAAATATCTTATTCTTATTCACACGCTATTTAGCTTTATGATTGCCGTCTCGAACACTGATGAAGTGACCTCGTATGCTGTCGCTCCGCGATGTGGAACCATCAAAGCTCCTGCCAGATTTTTGTCGAGCTAATGGTGTAGCTATTTTGGATTGACCACTATCTATCGTCTACTGAACTTGTAGTATTGTCACAAATCTCATATCCCTATAGATTGTCTTTAGAATGGGTTTAAAGTAATACTGGAAGAGTTGCATTGTGAGTTCTGATGTCTACAGCTGTAATTGCTTCAGGAGTCACTGGATCAAATGTTGGAACTGAGGTATTATTGCTGTCGCAATCGCTGTAACAGCGTACACTGCTACTAACGCTCCAACCACAGTAGTGCTCTAACCATGGTAGAGAAATTGCAAATAAACGCAATTCAGACAGCAATTTTTCCAGAATCCGAGTTTACTTCTCTGTTGCACTAGTAGCACAACCAACAGCCGGGGATTTCTGTGACCGTATCCGTCTCGGCAGGCGCGAAAACTATGTAGTATTAAGTACAGCTTAGAAACTAGATCTGGAATCTTTCAGGTTGATTCATTTGATAGTAAATAAATAGACTGAAAAGACATGTAACACATGACAAGTGAATTTTATGGGGCTTGCAATCTGTAGGACCTGGTAGTTCCTCTAGCCCACCAGGTCGCAGGACGTATCACCGGCAATTCAAGAGGCAGTACATGATGCGTCACATAATAAGTCCTCAGCTTTATTCACCAACAGATATCTTGCTAAGCCACAATTGTATGTTAGTCCTTGCTGCTAAACTAGGCTGCGCCTGATACAAGCACATCACTGTTTCCACTCGCGAATATGCCTAAACACATGCCTTAAGAAAGGGATCTTAAATCGTGAAGTCAACTAGGTAAAAGTGCATTTTGTTTGCTGAACCATCAGGTTTGAGCCATTGAATTCTTTGTCGATCTCTTAGAGCGAGGTATTGCCCCGATTCCATCATGGCTCAGGTAGGCAGGCAGTGGCGACATCTAAGAATTGCAAATGCAAGGCTAATTTGTTGAGCGTTGCGAATGATGAGAATAAATGAATGGAAGGATTGGGGAACCCATTGCCGCTTGACCATTGAACGCGCAGTCACATTTTGGCGCCAGTAGAATCAAATTTTACATGCAACACACTCAGTCTAGAAACAACGCTCGCCTCCCATAGTGTTGTTTCATCAGCAGGTAGGCAATAGCATGATGCAAATGAACAGTTTAGACTCTGTACCTGAGGTCATTATGCTTGGCTCAGAATATGAAAAATATGAACGTTCTTGGTATTTCGTAAATGTCAGGCTTCGCTTCCTTCTCCACGTTGAGTTTCGCATCACAATTACTGTCTTTATATCAATCATGCTACAGGTATCAGACTTGCTTGCTGAAGTCCTTTGCCTTGTTACCATTCGAGGAGAAATTATAACTTCCAGGCTCATTAGCATCCATATAATACGGACCACCGAAGTTCTCCCAAGCCTCCCACTTTGTGTATTCATTTGGATTCTCTGGTGTATCGCGACCTTTCTGGGGGCATGTCTTTGAAAGCGCCAACAAACCACCCAGTGCTTCTGAGAGAAGAAGATCCGTGAAGCGATGTCCGCCTCCCTCACACTCGAAGCCTCCCTCATGTCGGATCCACTGCAGTATAGTTAGCAGGACTCATAGTGGCCACGTAGTGATTCAAATGGAAATATGGGAATCTTACATTTTTACCTTGTGGGCATGGATCAGCGTTTTTGAGAATGTTCTGCACCCATCGCAGCTGCTCTTCTTTTTCTTCCTCAGTCAGCTCCTTGAAGTAAATCTGCTGGACTGCCTTGACAGCATCATCACTTGTTTTAAGAGCACTAGGTACGATGGATTTTGTGGGGAGTGTATCGGCTGATGGCGCGAAGCTCTTGGGGATGCCTGTAATCTCAGTAAACTTGTCAACTGCCTCCTTGTCAGGCAAGACGCTTTTCACATCTCGATTGGTCAACATTGTGCCAGGTGCCATACTCGCAAAGTAATCGCGGTTGTGGAGAAGTGTTCCTTGTGGTTTCATGCTCTTGAAGGTGATCAGTCCGTCATCGCGGTTGTTCAAGCGAGTACTGGCTGGTAACATGGAGGCAAAGTCCCGACGAGTCAGCTGAGTGGCTGCCTGTATCATAAGAGCACCATCTCGACCGGTTAACTTAGTACCTACAGGTCTGAATCCGATTCCGGCTTTCATAGGAAGTCCAGCTGGTGATAGATTTGGTGACACGGGCTTTCTGGAAGTATTCACCTGTTCCAGAAGTTTCTCACGAGCAGAATCAAGGGCGTGCTGCGCATTTGTTTTCTTTTCGGACTCAAAGCTTTCTCCTTTGAGATTCAGATCTGTCATAGAGAGCTCTTCAATATTATCGAGATTAGCTGTTTTGCTAGAGGTAGCTTCATCCACGGTTGGTTTTTGGGAAGACATGGCGAGTTATTGATACGATGATATGAGTTGCAGCCGAAGACTGATGTGATAACTCTTTTCAGTTGACTTGTATGTTATAAAGAGTGTGTGAGTGTCTCAGAGATTTCTGGAGATTGGTACTTGAGCTAAGGGTCTGTGGTTGATAGAGAGAAAAGATGTTTGGGCAGAAAGGAGGTACTTAAGTAAAAGCTGGTGACACGATATTCTATTCGAATCAGATTTCTTTCTATGATCAACAGTCATAGATCTAGCCACATTTGACTCTTGATGGACAATGTTCATTCAATAAAAGTCTTTGTTAACAATGGAGGGCCATGCTGACGACGCCATTGAAGCAATCAGTTGTCACATTTTAAACAGTGTAGAATCAGACCATTTATGATGCTTTTGTAATTATCACTAATCTCAAATATCGCAGCTCACTTTATGAATGACTTCATTTTCTATACCAACCTAGAATCTGAAAATGTGAAAGTTTGTTTGTCACTTTCAAGGCAGCAGGTATTTGTGATGTCTAATACCCACCAAGACACAACACCAAAATGCGCTTCAGATTTTCTCTGCAAATTCGAATCTAAGACCATTGACTTCATCAAGAAGCTCTCCCCACACACCTATAGCCATCATAGCCCGCTCGTTAAACTCCTGCCTTTCAGCAGCAAGACTTTCGCTATCCCAGTTCTCGCTCATTTGGATATTCCCTGAAACATCTCCATTGCTATTCCTAGCCTCCTCAATGATCAATTCTTCATCGTTCTTATATTCCCCAAGCACACTCATATCATCCCATTGCAAACCCTCCAGCGTACCACGCGCATCTTTACCCAGAGACGATATCGCAAGCGCCTCCCTCATCCCCCTCTTAACGAGCGCCAAAACTTGGACTTTTGTAACAAATCTATTACGAGGAGGTGGCAGATGCCTGAGAAGTTTAAATACTGAATATGCAGCCGAGTCTCCATAGCGCCTATACTCCGCCTGACCAGGCCAAGCAGCCTTTGTCCTCTCTTCCGCACCCACTTCCCAAACACCTCCCATCACAGGCATCTTCTTTCCACACATGAACCGTCCAACAGCATGACCGGTGCGCTTTGCAGATTCGGAGCTGGTGATCATATTCTTGAGTATCCGGAGCTCCTCTTGGGCGCGGTCGTGCGTGAAGTCTTTCTCGTGCTTGAGCAGCTCAACCGGGGATTTGGGCATAAAAGGCGAGCTGTCGAAACCGTTGTGACCCGCCATCTTCTCGAGACGCTCGAAACGCGCGATATTGGTGTTATTGGCGGAGGACCAGGAAGCTGATGTTCCGGCGCCATGGAGTGATGACTTGGGTGGTGTTGGACGCGATGTGGTAGAGACATTGCTCTTACTGTTGTTTACTTCTTCCGTTGCTCGAGATGTGCTAGTAGTATTGTTGTTCCCGTCGGATGTTTCTTGCACCGGATAAGATATCAAAGACTTATTGCAAGATCTGTGTGGCAGTTTATGGCTAATGTGAGAGGTGTTGGAGGCTGATTCATCGCTTGGTGGTATCTCTTTGTTTGCTTGAGCGGTGTTGGAGATGGCACGTTTTCTCTGTTTTATCCCGTCGTTCGTATGAGAGGCAGCTGAATCTTTCCGGGCTCGATAGCCAGGTTTACGATTTGTGTGCGGCATATTGACAGTTCAGCTTCAGAAATGAGTTAGCGGCGGGTTGTTTGTTGTTTCCTGCTTAGAAATTGATTGTAATTATGTCTGGTGGTTACTTAACCACAAATGAAGAATTAAATGCAAAGCCAGCCTTTTAGATCGAATCTGAGGGTACCTAAATCGGCAAGCCTGAGATTTTGGGTTTTGGTTTGCAGTGAATGTTTAGATCTTGGCGAAAATTTTACTTTGGTTTTACTGGAGAATTTCATTTGCGTCGTGTGAATTTCACATTTCTTTGTTAAAAATGTGTGACGTTAGATAAATGATACTGCTGCAGATAGAGCTCAAGCTGGTGTGTTTTTCGCCCGTCCATAATATGGGAAAACTAGAAATTTTAGACTGCTGGAATTTCCTATAATCTTTCCTCAGTAAAAGACTTAGTCATAGGCTTTCATTAACATTTCACACATTTCGAGGTTATGGTTAACAGTTAGCATCGTCAAGGGAATACTTATTATGAAGAAAGCCCCCGGACAGAGACTGATCTTTTGCCAATTATAATCCATGTTAAACAAGACAGATTGAAATTCAAAGCCAGATCTTATTCAATTTTGTATCTAGCTAGACTTATCTAGATGATTCCAGTCTACACAAGCATCTCTGGCCGTTTATAATATAGGAAGGCGCCCATATTATGACCATGTTGCTTGTCTCTCGATGCTCTGGTATTGAATCATCCACATAAACTTTAGAAAGGGTGCAGATGAGTATTTTGGCTATAGAACCATGATTCAAGTGCCATTACTCATGTTCCCAAGACAAAGAGTTCAGTTGAGGTTTTTCTTTCGGTATGTGAGAGAAATAGGTGTACAAATACAAGAAAGCGGCAAAAGGCTGAAGTTTGAAGTAGATGCGCGGGTTTGACGGACGGTGGTTTTGCTATACCCTAGTTAGCAGATTTGTGGAATTTATTATATATAGCTGTTCACCTTTCTGCTTCCATAGTATCAACCTTGGTCTCTATTCTCCTTCGATTTCAAAGCTTTCTTAATCCGCATTGACAATATTAGCAACTGAAGTTGCATAAATGTCACGCCAGCGCTTTTCACGTTCTGTTTTCTCCTCCTCGCGCTTGAAGCATCGTCTGGTGTTCTCCTCCTCGCGCCTGTAAAGTTGGATTGTCTTCTCGCGGAATCGTGCTGTCTTCTCCTCCTCGCGCTTGAAGCATCGTGCTGTCTTCTCCTCCTCGTGCTTGAAGCATCGTCTGGTGTTCTCCTCCTCGTGCTTGTAAAGTTGGATTGTCTTCTCGCGTTCATAGATCCGAGTGCCTAGTACAACAATACCACTCGCCATAACCGTAGCAGCACATGCCGCAAATCCAGATCTAGGAGTTTTAGCTTGTTTCCAAAATCCGCTGAAAGTAGAAGCGATGTCGTTGAAAGGTGGAAGCTCTGGGGTCATGTTTGAGGTAGGATTTTGGTTATGATTAAGCAAAAAGCAGAAAAGTCTTTCACTTGAGAGACAAACTGTGTATTTGCTTTGCAGAATGTAGCGTCGATTTTTGGGGGTGTTGCTGAATTGAAATCAAGCGAAGGGGGCATTACTTACAGAGGAGATCGGGTAGCCATCTGATCTGAAGTGAAAAGCCCGAACGAAAAGGTTTCGGTTCTGGCACTCGGTGATGAATTGTAAGAAATCAGTGTTGATTCGGGAAGAAGTGATGTTTGGAAAGCTGAAATTGTTCTTAGCAAAAAGGTGTAGCCGAGTATGGAAGAACAAACTGCTAGGGTAAATATATCTAACATAAAGCGCTCTGCTATAATGCGCTCGGGCCACTTAGTGGATCATTCATCTAAGTCATGCTACAGTAAAAATTCACCTAGAAGTTTTGTTTATTGAAAGAGGAATTATCACCTAGCAAGCAAATGTTACAAAGGTTATATATTTCCCAAATGTCTAAACTGTATTTTATACTGGTCTCAATTTGATACCTTTTGTTCAACATTCTTAACTAGAATACTAGAGAAGATCACCCCAAATCAAGTTGAATTGTAGGTTTTTTTGGCTTAGTCCCTGCTCTCCTCCTTCCGCATATGTATTTTTTATTAACTTTTTACACATGTCCTGCACTATGTATATTATGTTCTCAATGTCAGTGTTGTGGTGGCCCAGTTCTTGCAGTCTTTTATCATCACCTGCGGTCAAGTGTTACATGGGATAGCGAGTCCTTCGCATGCAATTATATCATCTTGATATTTGACAAACATGCAGAGCTGTTACAAATCACTTAATAGTTCTCAGAAGTAGCTTGATTTGTTTGGTAATATCACAACATGGTCGTCTAGTTGCACCACGTCACTCGTTCCTTTTAACAGTACAAACGCGAAGGGCCATTGTCAAAATACAATGTATATTTCAAAAAGTAGTCAAACGCACGGCCTTGAAAATGCATCCCTTGCTGATGTTTACTGTCTCAACATGCTGTTTTTAACCTAATACCAGGATGTCTTGGGTTTGCTAGGCATGCTTTGGCACTGGATGCGAAAATCCAGTCTTTGGGCATTGACATGTTGCGTATGTTGGGATTCTGGACAGATCCGCTCCTTCACGCCACCACCATGATTACTCCAGTCAAAAGTCGAGGTAGATATATAACTTTTGAAGGCATTTCTTGGGCTGAACAGCTTGGAGATAGATTTATAAGCTAGAGATTGACAAGGATGATTTGTGAGGGAAGAGTTGGTAATGCTGTGTAAATGGAATTTGGCACTGTGTACTCCCAAGGTGTGATGATTTGGAACTTTGTATTTCCTAGCCCCAAATAACAACGGAGCTTATGAGTTGATTGGAGAAAGGGAAGTGGTAATTAGAAGTTTTGATAAGGTTTAGATAAATATCAGAGTGCTTCGTTTGTTATTGTTGATTGTAAAATCAGTTTCTAAGTCAAAAGAAGTTCAAGAAACCACATTTACAATATTGATGACAAAAGCGGTGACATCAATGAGAATGACCTAGATAGCGAAATTGACAAAGAAAGCCAGTGAAATGAGCGAACAAGTAGAGAACCATTTAGCACATGGAGCTGTAGTGTTGCCCATTTTGAGGAGTGTGGTGACTCAAGACGTGTAGTATTTGCACCAGGATCCTGAAGCTCACCTTAGAATTCAGCACAGAGGAGGTGATAGTTTGACAGCTGTGGAAGCAACAGAATCACGTTATGAATTGATGAGATAAGGAGTTTCTGTTCCTTTATTACACTGAATGAACTGATGCAGTTGGTCTTCCAGAAGGTCTACCAGATGGCCATAGGATTTCTCGGGCACTTTTCTGGTCACTGAGACCATTCATACATCAGTTAGTCCCGAAACTTTCTGCTTGACAGACGGATATGTGTAGACTTCAGAAGTAGCCAAGAAGATCTATCGTCTATTTTTTCTTTGAACAGAGTCTATAACAATCATGCAGGTTTACTCATTTGCAACTCTGATGCACCTCGCCTCACTACAGAACACGATCTTGAACTAACCTCTGTTTTAAAATATACATAAGCTCCTTTCATCACAGATGATCACAGTTCGTTGCTCGGTCCTAATTAATGGTGTGGTTCTCATATGATGCTATAGAAAAAGGAGTTGCCCTAGTCCCCAGTCTGAGGCGAGTTGCTTAAATCCGACCGAAACGCCGTCGTGATGTTATGTAATAATCAAGGCTGTTGTAACATCCATGCCTATTTTATACTTGGCGGGGTTAAGCCGAATCCACATGTGTGAACATATTCATATTGGAATACCGTGGTATTTATTTGGAATATTGAAATTCAATTTCGTACGATATATTGTTATGTGTTAACTTCTCTAATCAATCCCCCTCCTCATGCTCATTGATATCCCCTTCTCTACTGAAACGTTTGATCTCCTCTATGCCTCTATGCACACCATGCTGCCGGCTCTGCAGGCATCATCTCATCCCCCACTACCAAGCCCGCATGATCGTTATCGCACCACCCATCGCCCGGCATGGCAGGGCGGAAGTCTCTCATTCGGCCATACGGTCTTGATTCATGTCATGAGGAGTAAAGGATGATGGGGAAAAGAATAGAGAGGAACGGGGCCAGAGGAAAAGCCAAGGTCAGGGTCAGGGTCAAGGTCGAGGCGGCTTCCAGCTCGAGCTCCTCTTTCTCTCTCTCATCCACGGTGGCGTCTCGTCGTACTCATCTTCTTCCCACCGCTCATTGTCCTTGGAAAATTTCATCGTCCGCAGTGACTGTTTGATTTTGGCGGTGTGATATCTTCATTTTAAGTTGCATTTGTATCGTGTCGCACTGAAGACGACGGCATTTTTATTCATTCAATCAATCGTTCCTCTGACGTTCTGAGCATCGACCAGAATAAGGCCAAAAGAATCCGAGAACATCGCAATGTACGGGGTACCAGCCGGTCGTCCGATCATGAGGGAGAGGGGGATGACTTATAGCATGAGCAATGTACGTGTATCTTTCTCTGGCTCGTGTTGATCTTCATGTTCGTTTTGATATTGCCTTGTCATGGTTCCTCTGCGTTTGGCGTTGGAATTGAGTTTGTTCCTTCTTTTATGCTTCACGCTATGCTGTGCCTGGCCCCAGTGGTCTTGGTGCTGGTCCTGGTCCATATCCATGTCGTGTATCCTCCTGGCCCTCTGCACGATGCCGGCTGCCGTCTGACAAGCACGTTCTTGACGATGGATGGTACGGTATGTACTTTCACCGGTGGCAGACCGTACATACATCCTGTACACCCCGTTACGTACAGTACCAGCCGCGCCAGCATAGCATGCCAATAGGTCCCGGTCAGCGTTAAGCTTCAGACACATCGACCCGAGGCTGAAAACCCAACTGACAATACCATGGAATCTCCATGACGGTCTAAATCACGGTCTAAGGGACTCGAGACGGGGTCGAGTGGATCTGAACCAGAGAGTAGGAGAGTACGTGGCCGTGGTATTTGTTTTATTTCCTGGCTCGGCTTAGCTAGTGCTTTGTTTGAGGGTATGATTCTTTCTGCTGCTTGCAAGTGAAGGCTTTCCTGCGGTAGTTGCTGCTCTGTCCTCCTGCCATATATATATACATGTTCAGTATCATGTTGTCTGGTGGGTGATTGATGGTGGGCTTTCTGCTCCATGTATTTATCACACCAACCCATCATAGCGTGTGGCCAGTGCCGTGACCGAAGTCTCTCGCGGTGATTGAGGGTTGAATTGGATGATGGCAGATGTCCTTCGAGTTGAAGATGTAGATATTCTGTTCATGTCTGGGTCTGGATTATACAAGCTCTGTATATCTTGGGTTAAACATAATATAGAAATTACATAAAATGGGTTTCTGGGCGTGGTGGGGTCGTCGGGTTTTACCGTAAAAACTGCGATTATCATCGGGATCGTAGCCTTGTGCGGGGATGCTCGGCCCCTGTCAGCATATGATGCTTCCCTGAACGAAACTTTTGACCCGATCATCTTTCAACCTCGTCAACCTCGTCAACATCCCACCTCGTCTCCTCCTGATACATCACCAATTTGTCAATGCCCTCAATGCCCGTATTGTTTTATTGAGAATTGCCCCCGAGACCATATCAACCTTGGTCAATCTCCAAATCACAGCCTCCCAGCAGTTTGGGCGTCTTGTGTATCAACTGAGGTCACTGCCGTGTCTGCCCGTACAATCCCGAACTGCAAAAAGCTCACGCGATCTTGCGCTGCACCGAACCCATCTGCTCTTCTCCCTTTGCAAAACACCAGTTTCTCCTTCTCGAGTGTCATCTACTCGCCGCAGTCATGTCTGGTCCGATTCCTAGAAAGAGTCGTAGCGTTAACGGTGTCGCCGTACAGGTCGAGGATACCCAGATCTGCGTGGTTATGGTGGGTCTGCCAGCTCGAGGAAAATCACTTATTGCTCAAAAGGGTATGTTACCTGTCCTCTCTCCAATATCTCTTCCTGAGATATACTGCTGAAAGGACTTTCGCTGATATGTTCATCTAGCAACCCGATACTGCAAGTGGCTCTCGATCGATGCAAAAGTCTTCAACGTAGGAAACTACCGTCGTCATGATACTCCCCAACCCACCGCCGATTTCTTCTCCACAGGTAATGCTGAGGGCGAACGTATGCGCCGTGCAGCTGCAGAAGCTGCCATAAATGATATGATCGTTTGGTTCCGCAGTGGAGGGGTTATCGCTTTCTTCGACGCGACCAATAGCACCAAGGAACGCCGTCGTTGGATCAAGGAACGCTGCGATAGGGAGGGTATCGAGACTCTCTACGTGGAATCGAAATGTGATGACGAGGATTTGATCATGAGCAATATTCTAGAGGTGAAGACCACATCGCCAGATTACAAGGGCCAAGACCCCGAAGAGGCTGCGCGGGATTTCCGTAACCGTATTCGAAACTATGAGAAGGTCTATCAGAGCATTGATGTTGACGGAGATGAGAAGGATCTCACGTATATCAAACTGATGAATGTGGGAAAGCAGTGCATTATCAATCTCATTCAGGACTATCTGCAAAGCCGAGTGGTGTATTATCTGATGAACTTGCACATTAAGCCTCGTTCCATCTGGTTGTCTCGTGTAAGTTCATCCGCGCTAGGATGAAGGGTGTTTGCTAATCAATTCAGCATGGTGAATCGGAATTTAATCTAGACGGCAAGATTGGTGGTGATGCTGACCTATCTGCTCGTGGAGAGATGTATGCTCGCAAGCTTCCAGAGTTGGTCTTGCAATCAGTTGGTGTAAGTCATACCATCCACTATCCTTTCCCCATTCTAACTTGGTACAGGACCCTCGACCTCTCACAGTCTGGACCTCCACTCTCAAACGAACCATCTCAACTGCCCGTTTCCTCCCCCAGACCTACAACCAGCTTCAATGGAAAGCGCTCGACGAACTCGACTCTGGCGTCTGCGACTGTCTTACCTACGCCGAGATCAAAGAACAATATCCCGAAGATTTCCAAGCCCGCGATGACGACAAATACAACTATCGATATCGTGGCGGTGAATCCTACCGTGACGTCGTGATCCGTTTGGAACCCATTATTATGGAGCTCGAACGCTCCGAGGATATTTTGATTGTCACCCACCAGGCGGTATTGCGATGCATCTACGCCTACTTTATGCAAAAGTCGCAGGTGGAGAGCCCGTGGATGAACGTCCCGCTACATACATTGATCAAACTAACCCCAAGGGCTTACGGGACGCAGGAGGAAAGGTATGATGCCAGGATTCCTGCGGTCAGCACGTGGAGAGGCAAAGGGAGCGTCGCAAAACATGAAGATCCGGTTGAGACGACAGTTACTTTGGGCGCCGCCAAGGATGCTGCTGCCGAGGAGCTCAAGCACGCTGGCGATGGCACCGAGGAGATTAAGGAAGGGGTTGAAAAGTTGGGCGTTGATGGTAGCGCTGACGACGAGGCAAAGACCGCCTCGGCTACGGAGGCTTCAACCTAAATGCTGCACAATCACTGCTCTCCCAAATATCTCTTTCGACCCGCTTTATAAATTCTACCCAAACCCCTCTCCCTTCGACTCGCTTACGAATTCTACGATACGATCACGACGCATGGACACGGTACATGGAGGCTGGATACAGGATTCAAGCATAGCGACTTGGCGTTTTTTTCATTTGCTTTTCACTAGGTCCCTTGGTGTATTGTCTTCCTTCAAGGATGCAGGGGGTTAGACGCATCTTATGGGTGGTATCATGGATGGCTTTGAATCATATAGGATGGCTGTGATACGTAGACGCGGGATGTATGCAGGCTGGCTATGGGACATGTGGGATATGGTATAGAAAAGATCATTATAGGATTCAAGATGAACTAATTGTAAGGTTCATAAGCTATCAGCACGGTGACCTGTGGTATGACTAAGTAGAGTAGCTAAAAACGATGAGTTTCCATGGCCTATTCCCTTAGAGAACTGTGTGATGGCCACGTGACTCAACCATGATTAGATCTATGAGATCGAGGACCACCCACCCTGAGCTCCATCATAGAATGAGAACATATGAAGATTGTTTAAAATATTCTTCATTATCCTAGTTATCGCAATCGTCTGTAGTACTTCAGGATTCCAAAGATAAAGCAAAGTAGATTACAAAATCCCCACGTCTCGGCTGAATATCTTGTTCCTTTGTTTTCATCCTCTTTTCTACCCTTTTCGGTAGCTTAGTAGCTTAGTAAGTAGCTATGCAGCTTGGTAAATGTCCGTATAATCAAAGCAAATGCTCCTGTTCAACAGCTTTCCTCCTATCAAGTTTTATATCCCTCCGTTTCGAGACCACCCTTTTTTTAAAAACTCTGAATGGGTGAAAAAGACAGTGCAGCTGACGCTTATAAAAGGCGATCTCTTTTAGAGGAAAAAGTATATTATACGGATTAAAAGCAGAGTTTTCTAAATGTTTTATTAGTGAGGCTATCTCAAAGGGTGTAGAATTCATTTCGCAAAAGGGGAGAAGAGAATGGGTAGGATATATATGTCAAGGACCTGTACTCACGATACGGATAAAAGGAAAGGTTACTCAGCATGTAGAACCTGTGTCAAGGTTCTCAGATTGTGATATGAATAACGAAGGAAGCTCTCCGTAAAGAGAGGTCTAGGTATAGCTAACTAATGGGGATGTCGTGCCTGAGGCCACAACAGATATTATATGTCAAAATAGTGGAGGGTCAACCCTACGTCCTGCACAGTCCTCTTATTTTCTATCGTGTACATATAGTTAGACAGATCCTCATTGGCGAGAAGAACCCATCTCAACTTGTTATCAAGCTACTATTACTTTTAACAATGTAGCGATCAGTTACTCACCAAGAGCCTTCTCGGCTTTCTTTATGGGACTGTTGCGTCTGTCCAGAGCTGAGGTCAAGCCATCAAGCCACAAACACGACCATGCAGCCTACGTTTCACATTTGAATGGACGGATTGTAACCTTGTATAAAAGCAGGGCCAAATTATTTTAGCAGAGCTTGTCATTTGAAATCCAGATGATTGGATTATGTTTTCAGATGTATTTAAGTCCGGTCTCATCCACGGCTAAGGGTTGTGCGAAAGAGTAAGAGGAAGATGGTGATGTTCTCTTTAACGAACACCGCTAGGCTAAAAGCTATTTTAGGGATCAATGTCTTTTGATGATTGCGTCTGGTCAGCTGAGACACTACCTACTGATATCTGTGTTTCGAGTTTGCGGCATCTTGGGAGACCGAAAGGCTGCATCTGTCAAAGTAGAATTATTAAGCGTCTTGAAACTGCCTCGCTTTCTTCTTTTGCAAATATCAACACTACTCCAAATCTACCCGTTCGTTTATTCTGCAGAGCCAGAAACTAGAAACTGAAATTACAAATAGCCTGTTTTATAGAACGCTTGAAGATATCGTTAAATTATCTTTCTTGTACTACTTGATAACAGCTGAAACTGAGAATTGATCGAGGCTCTTGCGTATTGCACTGGAATCCACCTTTCGACTACCGCAAGACTACATACTGCAGCTAGGTATACGAAACTATCAAAATATCAATCAGTCATTGACTACTAGCAATTTTGCCTTGCTTCCTACTCGGTGTATGCTCGTCTCTTGATGAATACACGCTTTGAATTCTGTAGTTCTAATGTCATCATCCACTTCCATCAAACCCAGCACGCCAATTCCGCGCAGCCTGTACCATGCCCTGGACAAGAAATCGCAGCAATTCCGCCTCTTGCGTATTCACCCTGGCCAAAAGTCCCAAATAGTCAAATGCGACCTCTACATCGCTGTCCTGAAGCGGCGAATGGGCTTCGAAGCCCTTTCCTACGTTTGGGGCGACCCAGAGCCGACGACTGATATCCTCATCAACAAAGCACGATTCCCCGTTCGCGCTAATCTTCGCGCTGCGTTCCGTCGGCTTCGCCGCTCAGACGAGGACCGCATATTATGGGTTGATGCTATTTGCATCAATCAGACCGACGATGAGGAGAAGGGCCACCAGGTCAATCTGATGAGTCGCATCTACACCTTTGCGACTACAGTAATTGCCTGGCTAGGGGATGTTCCTCCTCCGCATGAACCCAGCTGTGTGGAGCTATTCAACAGGATCAGGAAGCAGAAAGATAAAATACTTAAGCCGCGTGGTCGTGTGTATTCCGAGGACTATATTGAGTGCACCGAAAAGCTCATGACCTCAAGTTGGTTCTCTCGAGTCTGGATCATCCAAGAGTCCGTTCTTTCACGAGACCTTAGAATGATGCTAGGACCCGCTGATGCCTCGTTTCAGGACGTGTGTGATATAGCCGACAATCTGATCCGTATGCTCGAGAAGCAGGGGATCAATGTGTCGAATGAGTATTGGCGAATAGAGGATATGAGGAAGAAGAAGTCGTACCCGTCTGGCCGCGGTGTCAATTTCTTGAACGCCCTTATCCATGCTTGGAACTTTCAAGCCACTGACCGAAGGGATTTGGTCTACGCGCTTCTCGGGACAGTGAACGACTGGCAAGCGCAAACGCCGATGTTGGCGGATTATACAATTGACGAACGCCAGGTGATTATCAACACGTCAGTCCAAATCATTCGTTGCCAGAAATCACTCCAATTGCTTGTTCCTGCCGGCCTCTTCTGCAATCGGAACTACAGCCGGCCTATTCCGCCAAATTGTCCTTCCTGGGTTTCGCCATTCTCGCGTGGTACCCTTGTATACGCAACCGAGGGCTACAACTCCAGGCCCTTTGTGGATGACCTGCAGCTCGTCGACAGAGAGCTCCTCTCTCTAGATGCAACTTTCCTCGGCACTGTGGACATGCTCAGCCAAAATCGATTTCCAGATCTCCAGGTCTCTTCTTGGCTAGGTAAACAAGCTGAAAGATACGAGGGAGAGTTATTTGACGACATCGAAAATATGATGGAAGTCCCGCGCCTTTTGGATTTTGTCCTTGCTTCAGAGCGGCTGGTAAGATCGAAGAAGTACTACGACGAGCCTAGCGTTGTCTGTTTACGCCAGATATTTCATCAATATGGGGGCCTTGTTAAAGATGCGCTGAGAAGAACTAACTTCCAGTTGCCCACTGACGAAGAACCTGAAATATCCGCTTTCGAGCTTCTAAATGCTTTTCTCCACTCGCAACTGTTGACGTCCCGAGAAAAATCAGAGATTGAGACTATGGATATCGATGCCTATTATGCGGCGGTTGAAACAATTCTAAAGCGAACCATGGGCCTCTGGGCCTGCTGGAGCCGCCTAGATGAATACAATGCCAAAAGTCCACTTCCTCTTACCCCGGGTTGGTGGTGCTTCTCCGAACATATAGCCGACACCACCAAGCTAAGGGAGGGCGACAACATGCAGGAGTGGCTACGTGGCCGAGCGCGAAGGCTCGTACGAACAGATAAGGGGGCCGCATTTGCCCTTGCGGGATATGCGGAACCAGGAGACAAGATATTCAATTTAGGAGGGAAGTCTGGCTTGTTTGTTTTGCGGTCGGATAGGAAACGAACGGTTAAAACGGTGACGAAAACGGGAATCAAGATTGAGACAATCGAGACGTACAAGCTCGTTGAGAAGTGTCTGGCTTTTGCAGCCCTAGAGGACTTTGATGGAACGCCTGCGGTGGAGAAGCCGAAAAAGGTGATTTCACGGGTTCATATTTGTTGAGCGGCTATTTAATATCGTTGCTCGTGAGATTATACTGTATTCTCTATATCATAGACTACATTATCTAAAGAATCATGAAAGAAACTATGCAAGGGTTAGATTAACCAGAACATTACTCATTGTTGGGAAGATTAAGCCATGAAAGCGCTCGATCTTTTACATAACAGGGCAATCACCTCTCCCAAGTAGGCGGTAGTCCAATTTTCTTCCAGTTCGTGACGTAAAGCCACCTCGGTTCCAAATGAAAGAGACTTGTCAGGTCTTCATGGACATGAGTATGTCACTGAACCAGACATCCACTGTCCAATCGCCTTCGGGAAACTCCTCCAACAAATCGTAAGAGGGAGTCGTATTGACTGACAACCCTGCACCAGTAGCCATCACAACATCAACATCAAGCTTTGCCTCCCAACCTGCTTTAATAGACCTGAACCTCTTAGCAGTTCTCGTGAATATGTCTTCGTCCATATCACTGGTATCCAATCCAGCGAGCGCAGAAACTTGAGCCAGATTATATATAACCATGTCCAAAATCGAAAGGACATCCGCTGTATTTCGTACTTCAGCCGATGGCCAGGATGAATCCTTTAGCGATGAGAGTTTATAGAGAGCGGTCAGGCAGTGGGAGAGTTGAGAGAAGATGGAGAATGGGAATCCGATATAGTCGGCCGGTGGAATTCCGAAGAAGACATCGAACCAAGATTTGATCGAATCGAGGCACGAGTAAAGACAGTCCAGTTGCTGAAAGTTGGAGTTGTTGGCAATGCTAGGTAGTGAGGAATGTGCGGTCTCGTTGATGGTTAGGTTTGTGCTGTGGTAATGGGCAAGTAGTACCTCTTCCGTAGTGTCAACCAGGTAATAGTGGAAATCCAAGGTAACATACCTCTTGACTGAATGTGAAAAGAATTTTGAAGTTTGACTTCTTGAAGCTGCGATCTTAGTGCCTGGATATAGAATGAAGATGGAGTTTTCATGTGCTTGGTGTTTTCAGTGGTCTCCTCTTGCCAATGGCCGACCTTTTCGACTAATAATTGTAGTCGAATCAGTTGAACTAACGTTTCGTCGTTTGGACCTTCGGGGTTAGAGCTTATAACCTGAAGGCATTCCTCACAATGGGGGGTCCAACGGAGTGCATCTATTTTCTGAACGAAGGAGGAGATACTGGATGGTTAGTGAGTACCAAATTTTGATAACTCGAGGGGTCAAGTGAAGAGAAAATTTACATTGATGTTATGAGGAAGCAGCCTAGAAGAGCTCGGCGTTCCTCCATGCTCCGTGGCGGAGATTTATAATAAGTCTGAGAATAGCTACATAGAATCAATTGATCACTCTTTGGCTTTGGCTTATTGAGACTAAGATCGAAAACCATCGTCTTAGCTAATTGGGCGTATAGCGATAAGTTGGGCTTGGCTTGAACTTGTAGATTCGACCTAGAGTTAGATTGTCACCATCACGAAGGGATCTAAGCAAGAACTTTAACGGTCGTCGTACCAACCAATAAATGCTAACAGTCCAAGAAGAAGATCTAGACTGTGTTCTGATTCTAATAGCAATCGCTGTGCTATTAGGTCCCTGATCCGTTTGTTAAGTGCTTGCTGCTGGGCGATTATCTTCGTAGATATTGCCATAATACAAAGCCACAAGAAAGGGCGCTCTTGTCTTAGCTGCTCAGCGGTGGTATCTGGTAGTATATTGACAAAAGGAAAGTACTTCACTTGCTTTGTGGTAAATACATCCAAATATCCTTGGGCCTCAGAAACAGTAGGTTCATATGGGCAAACCAAGTTATGTGCAGGACAGCCAGTGGATTCAAAAGCACTTATACTAGGGGTCAACATTGTCTGATCTGAGACGTGGTCATTTTTGCCACTGCTGCCACGCCCCATAGATGATAAAGTGCTTTCACTGGGCTCAGGATCGAAGATGATTGCCCTCGTCTGAGTATCTCCGGCAATTTGGCGAGCAGGCTGGGCTCTAAATATCGAAATCAGACCATCAATCTTTTCCTCCAGCCGATCATGTTTCGAGCCCACCTGTCTTTTGAGATTCCGACGTCGAGTTGTCGTGGACGGGCTGCATTCTTTGTTCAGGCGCTGACATCTATTCAATATTCAAATGTCAGTTTACCTATTATAGACCAAGAGACTAAACGACTCGCACGAACCTCTCGCAACAGGCTCCTGCCTCTCGAGTTACACATTTACTCTTGTTTCGAGCACAGTTTATACAAGCGCGACCATATGATGAAGAGCTTGTGTTGAAGTCCAAGGAGTCCATAATGCATAAAGTTGGAAGCGGTTCAAAACTTGTGTTGTATAATTCTTCGCGTGCCCTAGTAAGTTGTCGAAGACGATGATTTCATTGTCAGCCCAACCTCCAACTCCGGTGGCATTCAACGGAAGGGGTTAGGCTATCTATCCATCCATCTTCCCCCCTTAGTCAGATCCCAAATCGTGCAAAGTCCGGTCAGTCATGTGATAGTTTGCAAAACAAGCCTTGGCTAAAATACGTTTCCAGAAGATCTCTTAAATATAGAAAAGGTATAGAACTGATGCAAGTGTCAAAGTTATGTCACGAATTGCAAAATTTCGTGTTACAGCCAAAACGTGTGAAGGAAACGGTACGATATATAAACAGACAATAATTGGTTTGACTGCTCTTTCAAGTACCGTATGTTCTATTTACTAGAAATTCATATTATTAGCATCTTCATCTTACTCTCTGTTCTAAATTAATGACCTCAGAAGACTAAAATTATATGAGAAACGTCAATCGTGACTAGAGGTCAGGTTATTCATGGCCATTCCACTCTCGACCGCACTTCAAGCCTCAGTCTCAGCAGGGGCCTTCTTCGGCCTGATATCCTTCCATCCCATTCCGAAAGATGCCAAAAACACACCCGCACTCGAACCAGCACACAAGTAGAACACCCGATCAATAGATTTTGTATACGAGATCAAGACACCCGGGAAGTCAGCCTGCGAAACGACCTTACGGATACCAGTTGCGCCAGCGGCAATGATAGTTTCAGGATTAACATTTGGGGCATATTTCGGAATCAATGATCTGATGCTGTTAGTCAGAATCGTTTGGGAGAAGGACAGGACGAGGGCGCCCCCAAGAGTAGAGCTGAACATGACTAGGGCCATGGCGGTAGGGATTTGGGCTGGTGTGATGCAGTTTTGCACGGCGATGACAGGCATTTGTAAGGCGATTCCTTCGCCAGCTCCAAGAAGAAGTTGATAGCCGACCCATTTGCCTGTAGATATGGATACATCGAAGGTGGAGAGTAGCCCGCCAGCAATAGCCATTAGAGCACCTCCAACTATAACGAAGGGAGTAAAGTAGCCGATTTTGGGAACTGTCAGCAATGTTAATCTTCTCTTCTGCTAGGTTTGATCATAACTTGGCAGTCCCCGTTACGTACCAAGTCCTCCTGCAATGATGGCACCAGAGAGTTGTAACAGAATACTCGGCAACAGGTACACACCACTTAGGGTAGGCGAGGTTCCCTTGATTGCTTGGAAGAAAATCGGAATGTAATACAAAGCGACGTAAATGGCACTAAGCAGAAAACCAAAGGCAATGCAAGACGAATATACGACACGTTTGCCCATGATAGAGAAGGGAATCATGGCTGTGTCTCCTTTGTGATACTCCCATCCTAGGAAGATGGTGAATGTACCAGTGGCGCCGCAGAACAGCCCGATAATAGTAGCGCTATTCCAGGGGAATTGATTTCCTCCATACTGAAGTGCGAGAAGTAATTGGATCATTGATGGTGCAAAGAGTGTAAAGCCAAAGAGGTCAAGGTCGTGGACGACCGTGCCCCACGTTGGAATGTTCACGCTCCCTGGGAGGCGTACGAATATGAGTAAAACGGCGACAATGACACCGACTGGCAAGTTGATGTAGAAACCTGTCAATATCAGTACTCGATAAATACGAGCAGATCAGAGAGCTACTCACACCACCGCCAGGTAGTAAATTCTGTGAGTGCTCCGCCTATCAAGGGACCCATGACTAGACCAAGTTGCGATATACCCAGCACCAAACCCATTAACGGCGGCCGTTTCTCCATGGGGACACTCTGAGCAACTATTGTGAAAGCGCCATTTTGAATACCTGAAGCACCCATTCCAGCAACTGCTCGTCCAACAATTAACATGATTGACGAGTTAGCTAGGCCACAAAGTAAAGAGCCCAGCTCAAAGAGTGCGAAAAAAGCAAGGAAGGTCCACTAAGAAACAGTGTAAGTATAGTTGATATAATATCATATTGCAGTTTAGTGGAACATGCCTTTCCACCAAAATGTGAATAGAACTTTCCAGTCAGCGGCTGAAGAGCGGCACTATCACACCATTAGCAATGAATCAATGGTTAAGTACTCCATATCACACCCAAAAACACACCTGGCAAGTTGATATGAAGCACCATACCAGCCAACATCATCCAAGGCATGGAACTGAGTTGTGATACGCGGGATAGCCTATACCCAAGAATTCTTCATTAGCAATAAATACTGATTTCACGCTACAAGGACATTCAAGTCCCTTCCGTTTTTTCACGGGAATTTGGAAAGTACTGACCGTAGAAACAATTGAAGTATCAAGCAGCATAAGAAACGTACCGAAAGTCAAACTAGTGATGATCATAAACAACCTCACTCCCTGTACAAAATCTGTTTCTAAACTAGCGGCATCGACTGACTCGGCTTTTCCACTAGTCGAAATATCTTGAGAAAGATCATTTGATTCTTTCTTGAAATTTTCTTCTTTCTCCATGGATTTCTCAATCACGGTGCCCTGAGGCGTATGTACGTGAGTTGGTTCGGTGCTTTGCGAACGGACAGCCTCCGTCACTGTAGGTTGCGACTCCATTTCAGTGGCTTTCAGGTTAAATGTGTTTGGTTGTAGCAAAGATCTTGTGATGCGACTTCTAATGATTTGAGAATTGTTGTTGAAATTTCACGTTTTATTTAAAGGATATTAGTATTTGGCAGGTCCCATTGGGCTTCATCAATCCCGAAGACCGGTGGGAATGTTCTCAAAGCAGAGAATTGTTTGCCGGCGGGCTTCGTTAGCCTGTTCCAAATCCGACAGGAGATGCAGGATTTCATTTATGCCATATTCCGAATCCCGGTTCTCTTTGCCGCACGACAACTCTGCCAGTTTAAATAGCTTATTTATTTGAAGAAGGCTAACTATAATAGCAGAAAAGTTCACTAATTACTGGTACACTGGAAACACAAAAATGGCCAGCAGTGTTGGATTAAAGTGCTGGTGGAGATTTTGGTGCTTATAACAAAAGAACAGAACTCGGACACTCAACTCCGAGTGAAAATCAATAGCTGCCCTCCCGGGCTTTCTATTTCCCGGGACTGGCAGTTTAAAGAAAGAAACACGACGTAGACTCTGATGCAGATAGCTTATAGTTTTCGAGCAACAAATTAGTCTTTATTGACCTGTATACCCTTTTATGCTCGAGAAATAGGACTAAACTCAAAATTTCGCATTTGTTGCACGGTATGCTGTATTCTATTGCAGCAGCTTTAACCTGCGTGCTCAAGGACTAATGAATGGCTCAATCAAGTAGTTATTCCCAACAGAAAACAATCATTAGTATGGCAAGTTGCACAAGCCGACTCATGGGAATATAGCAAAAAGATTGCTGTACCAAAGTTGAGACGCTGACCCTGTTATCAGGGATTGAGAAGTAGATGTCAGCGACATTCACGAGTGGGGAAGCCAGTTGAGCTCGCTAGGCATCTATATTCAGGGGCACCACATATGCAGGCTGACCTGCTATGTGATTAAGCAGAATAGAATTTTAATCTTTGATCGCTTCTATTCTAAAAGTCAGATTTAGCCAAACAAAGCTTAGAGCCGATTTTATCGTTACAGAAGAATGACTTCCTCCATAAACTGGAACGTAGACAACACAGAGGGGTTCGTTCCTATCGGAACTCACTCACTTTATCTACGAGCTGCTGGCCCCGTCCGCTCTACTGGAATACCAGCCATGGTTGGTATCACGGGTCTGGGGGATTCATCAGTAAGCTGGATAGCTGTATTGAGAAGTGTTTCTTCGTTTGCGCGCGGATATATCTATAATCGTGCTGGCCTTAGAAATTCAGAACTACCATTAAACTTTACTTCCGAGGCAAAGAACTTCGTCAACATGGCGAAGGAATTGAGAGCTTTGCTCGACATTGTCTGTATTGAGCTGCCGTATGTACTGGTGATGCACTCCTTTGCTGGTCCTCCCGGGAGAGAATTCCTTCATTTGTACCCGAAGGATGTAGCTGGTATATTGTTTCTGGGCTGTTTGACAGAGGAAAGTTACAAGATACGACAAAAAACTTCCAAGGGTCATGCACGCCTTGTGTGAGGTGGGTGATATGTCATTCTTGTGGACTGAACGCAAACATCGATTCATTGAAGAAGAATTGAAAGATGTCCTCATCAGCGAGGGCCTCAGCCATGAACACCCCTCGGATGAAATCATCAACCGGCGAAGAACAGCTACTGAACGTGAATTAAAGAATCTTATTCCCTCATCGGATATCCTTGCCGAGAAAAAACAACTTGATGCGATTGTCATGGGTGACAAGCCAGTTTTCGTCATCAAAGGAGATGCACCGGGAGAACATCGAAAGATTCTTGACAGGGCAACTACAGCAGGAAAGGGCACATAGCAAGAGAGGAAGCTCATTAGCGACTATCTGGAAACTGCAAACGAGAAGCAACTACTATTACAGTTCAAGCAACTAAGACTAAGTAGTAACTCAAGGCTGATAGAGGCGAGGGAGAGCTGGCATAACATTCAGTGATACCAACCAGATCTTGTAGCGAGAGAAGTTAGATGGTGTTTAAATGAGTTTGAAAGATTGAGCCGATTGAGGACTAAGCCTTAACAGAGCATAGATAACAGCACGTACTAAATGCAGTCTAGCTCTTCGGATTGAAACCTAACCAAAATATGGAATTCGAGTTAAAATCCAAGTTTTCGGAGAGATATCTTGACAGGTGGCTTAGTAAATAATATAAACGCATTTCACCAAGAGACTTAGTTCGTTGGCAATATCTCCATTTTTTTTGATAATTTCTCTTTTAGATTAATACTTTCATATATCGCTGGCATGGGTAATATATTTTCCCCTTTGTAGCCTCTTTTTACCTTTATCTTACTTTGCATCTGCACCTGTGATCAACGCAGTGCCTGCTATCCTTTATCACTTAATTCGTTATTCATTCTACCCTAATCTTTAGCACTGCCGATACCATGATCTTTATCCCCAACTGCGTGTTGACCCCAAGTACTTCTGACCCGTGACATCATGTATTCCTCTACGGTCATGATATCCTTCTCATCCACAACCTCGCCTCCTAATGGTCTCAATTTAAAGTCGACATTTCCATCGAAGAAAAACACTACGCTGTATCGATCGGTCGTATTCTTGTTGATGACTCGATGCATCGAACTCTTATAGCCCAGCCCACCAACCAATTGAGTCATCATATCTCCAAGATTCACCACTTTTGTAGGGTCAGCTTAGGGTTTACTATTTGAAATGTATTTTAAAGGATCTGAAATCCGTAGAGACATTCCAAAGAGCACAATATTATTTTTTAGCTATTATGACAGATTGCTTGAGACTTCAACCAGCGGAGGACAGGAGAGAATGAGATGAGTCAAACTGACTTACCATATGCATCTGGATTTGGGGGTACCAAGACCCAATTACCAGTATTCTCATCCAGCACTTCAAGTCCCGCCATCTTATCTTGCAGAAGCAGAGCCAAGGCGCCAAAGTCCGTATGAGCACTTGCACCTTGCTGCTTCTTGCCGCCAGGTTGCTGGGGCGGAGTTGGCGGATAATGGAGCAAACGCAGTGGACATGCGGGTGTGTTGGCCCTCATCTCGTCAAACATGTGCTGGCCAAAAGGCAGGGACGCTGCAATGAGATCTAAACACGTGCCCATCAATTCCAACATGGCGTTATAGTATCTCTCCATCGGCTTCTGAAAATCTTCCGGAGCAAGGACGTCTGGCGCTGGCCACACGTTTGGCGAAGCCATGAAGCGCTTTGCGAGCACCTGGTCCTCGTCAGGTTTCCAGGGATGCCCACTGAAGTAGCCTTCTTTCATATCAGGCAAGGTGTCGGGCTGGTACGATTGCGAAGCTAGCATATCGTAGCCTTTGAAGCCGGTGGCTTTGCTCGCCTGGACCTTCATTTTGGTTTCCATGGGGAGCGAAAAGAATTTAGCGGAGGCATTGAGCACTTCTTGCTGAAGCGATCGAGGAACTTGATGGCCGGTGACTTGAAAGAAACCTGTGGACAAGGAGGCTTTTCGGATTTCATCAATCACTTTTTTCGCCTCCGGGCCGTTGGGATCTGAGAGGTAGGAACTGATATCCACGGATGGAATATAGAAAGGGGTGGGTTCCTGCGTTGCTGATGGCATTTTGCTTAATGGATAGACGTTTGCGGTCTTTTTTGTGTAGAGTGGGAAATGTTGAAGACCTTCGTATACACCAGATCAAACGCTTCCCACCACCTTTCTTATATGAGTACCAAAATTGAAATGATCATCGCGAGTGCACTTGGTAATAACAGTCGAGAAGCTGAAATACGTCAGTATACATACGAAAAGCCTGCGGTGCAAGTTGGTGTGTCTCATGTTCGGAGCCTCTTTTCGGAGTCACTATTCGGAGTCTCTTATGGCTTTAATTTTAAGCTTTGCTGCATACCTAATGCCGTCACATAACGTGTTTGCGAATCAAAGCTGAACTTGAGCTGGGATCGGCAGTGAGTCTGGCGATGCGGGGTGTCAAGTTATTTTCTCGGCCGTTAAGATGTGGAACATCAAGTGTAAGGAAGCGGCTCGTATATGTGGTGATTATCATAAGAAACCCCCCTCAGTTCAAGCCGAGATGTAGAAAATATATTTATTCTAGTTCTAGCGTCTATTACCATCCATTTCGATTTTGCAAATTATATCCATATTGCGCCGCACCGTCAAACATTGAAACGTCTTCTCGAGTAGTGGTGACGGCCTCGTTCGATCAACTATGCATCTCAACACTGCCTTGTATGCGGCTTCGGCCCTCGTTGCTTCATATGTTTGCTACCAGATCGTTCAAAATTACCAGAAGCTCAAGGACATTCCTGGGCCCTTCTGGGCGAAGCTCTCAGACTTGCAACGCCTGATATGGGTAAAGTCGCTTCGATCTCACAAGATCTACCAAAAGCTCCATGAAGATTATGGAGAGTGTGTTCGGATTGGACCGAATGTTGTGTCTGTTTCTAATCCAGCTTATATCCAGACTTTGTATCCCACACGACTCGGCTTCGTCAAGGTTAGCACTTCTTACTCTCGAAATATTCAACCATCTCCCGAATTCACATTACGAAACCATATTCTTCTTATGTATAACTCCGAAGTAAACATTTTCTAATGGAAACTTTCAATACAGAACAAGTTCTACAATGCATTCATGCCATATACAAAGCAAGGACCGCTTCCTGCCATTTTCACCACCCAGGATGATGATCTTCACAAGCAGCTGAAGACCCCCATCGCCCAACTCTATAACTTATCAAGTGTTGTTCAATTCGAACCTTTTGTCGATGAGGTGCTAGGACTCCTCTTCGAGCAGCTGGATAAGCGGTTTGTCGAGCAGAAGAAGGTCTGCAACCTCGGTGATTGGATACAGTTTTTCGCGCTGGACGTGATGGGAGAAATATCTTTCTCGGAACGATATGGGTTCTTGGAGACGGGTGCTGACGTGCAAGGGATTATCAAATCAATCTGGAACTTCATGTTGACCGTGGGCCCAGTAAGCCTCTCAGCCGTTCGCATTGTTCATATATCCCATCATGATTCGTACCCCGCTAACGCTGTTTCTTGCTTTTAGATGTCTCAAGTTCCATGGTTTGACAAACTTTGGCATAAATCTGCCCTGGTAAATTCCTTGAAAAAACAGAACCATGGCAGTCCTATCTTGAGGGTGGTCACGAATGCAGTCAATGAACGACGGAAACGGATTGCGAATGGCGAAAAGGGCACCGAGGAAGGCAAAAAAGATTTCCTTGATCGTTATCTTGGGATTCAAGCCTCAGACCCAGCGGTACAGCCTTGGTATGGCACATTTCAATTTGATTTATTCTCATAAGTCTGCGATCTAGACATCAAACTAACACTGCTTCTTCGCTTTGCTTAGGTGGGTAACAGCTTGGACACTGTCCAATGTTATTGCTGGCTCTGATTCAACCTCAGCAGTCATGCGCGCGGTCATGTGGAACGTGCTCGCTCACGAAGAGACTCATAAGAAGCTCCTCACCGAAATACGTTCAGCGAACCTCTCACGGCCATATCCTACCTGGAAAGAGATCATTGAGCTGCCTTATCTCGACGCATGCATTAACGAAGCGATCCGCATCCACCCATCGTTCTGCTTGCCGCTGGAGCGAATCGTGCCGGCGGGAGGCATCACTATCAGCGGGCACTTCCTCGAAGAGGGCACCGTTGTCGGCATGAACCCGTACGTGGTCAATCGTGATCGGGAGACATACGGCGAGGATGCTGATGATTGGCGGCCGGAGCGGTGGATGGGTATTTCAGAGGAACAGTGGAGGAAAATGGATGGGAACATTCTGACTGTGAGTATACACACAACCAACTTCATTTGCACTGTGTTTCTTGATTTACATTTAATTTCTATACCTGAGCTGCGCTAAATCTAGAACCATTTAGTGGGGTGCGGGAAGACGCATCTGCTTAGGCAAAAACATTGCGTTGATGGAGATCAAGAAGCTGGTCCCGGCTCTTCTTCTCAACTATGAGTGGGAGCTCACGGACCCAACTGCGTATTCCATAGAAAGTTGCTGGTTTCTTCGCCAGCAGGGTATCAATGTGAGGATTAAGAAGTCCAGCGAGGCATTGTAAGTAAAGGACTGGTTAGCCTTTGTTCTGCGGGGATCAGCTTGGAGGCCGCAGCATATTACATTTCAGATTGTAAGGTGGACATTCATGAAGTCAAACAATAGAATGGAATGAATCAAAATTATCATATCACAAGCTTTATTTGCAGTTACTTTGTGTCTATGTTGTCACGTATAGCCTCAGTCACGATCGTAGTAACCTAAGAACTATTACCTACTTCTATCATAGGAAGAGTCCATGCGGATACTGTAGCCCTACACTGAATTCAGGCTTCTGATGCTTAGGCTTTCCCCCGAGTGTTGAATACACGTCTATGACATCATCATGTTCTTTCACAAAGAAGGCATATTTCTCTTATGACCAATAGGGCAGCAATCTCTCTGCATCTTTCTATCTTTCTTTGTTATTAATATTATCTTTATCGTCATAATCTTCTAGCCATTCACAATTGTACAAACAGCAGTGAAGTCCAACAGACATTACTAATTATCGCATCTGGAGATAGATTACAATTTCAATCTATAATCAAACCACATCGGAATCCCTTCCTAGGTATTCAACCCGATTGATAGCCACTTGAAAATCAACAAGATTTTCTATATATTTCAGCCATTGAGTTACCGATTTCCCACAGTGGTATAGGAAGCATGCTTCCGTTCAGTCCTTTTCAGCCTCTTGAGCATTGCTCTGAAGTCATAATTGTTAGAGTGTGAAACACAGGGGATCAGCCTTGGATATTTACGTCACAATACAGGGATATTTACACGTTGGTGGCTGGATGGCTGCTGGAAACAGGTATAAAGTGGGGAGATCGTTGGATCTTGTGTAACACGGCGTAATTCTGACATGCAACGTATCGGATATAAGGTTTCACGTGCTAAATTGCTATAGGAGATAAGAAGTGTTGGCGCTATGCTGGTATCAGTGTTCTGATTGGAGCCCGTATTATAGGCCAATAGCAAACAAGTGACGGTGATTTAACCAAGTTGGGATTTGATAAGATAATAAGATCAATCGTCACTGGAGTTTCCTATACGGTCCAGCAATGATATACGCTATCGCTAGCCAAGAATGGATTTGTAATGCTTAAATTATGGTGCAGCGATGCTACATATTGGATATGATGCTTGTTTTTTTCATACTTGATATCTGTACTGTAGATCGCAATGTATTTGTTAGATTAGATAACCGTAGAGATATCATCGATGTATCATTGATATCCCTAGCAGAATGGTGATGTCATCTGGCACAACCCTCAGCTGGGCGGAATGCCATTCGGAGTTTCTTGTCGGAGATACAAGTTTCATTGTATTCTGGATTTATTGGTCAAGGCAGCACGGGGGGAAGTATGGCCAACTTGCCGGAGCTGGGGGGGACGGCGTCACAAACGCTGAAATGCCGGTTAAACGCCCTGTATATCCTTCCCCAATGTGACATCTCTTTCGCGTTTGATTTGGACCAGAACGTGCGACGTGCAGAATGTAGATTTGAAATCAGATTCTCTTTGACACTCATTCATTTACTATACAACCTAAGGCATTCACCCCGGACTTCATGGGCATAATGACCCGATCAGCACCTATTCTTACCATCAACAAAACCACAAGAGCGCCACAACAAAATAATATCACCACTCCAACGCGTTCGATGCAAAACAAGCCTTCCATTCTTCATTGAACTCTCTACTTACCCAATCCACATCAACATTCCACTGAGCAATCATGGATAAAAACAACAACAATAACAAAAATGCAGTCGACGCTGGCGCTGATGTTGACGAGCGGGCACAGCCTGGCTCGAGTTCAGCAACAACATTGACACCTTCAGAAACTCAAAATAATGGCGTCGACGATAAGAGTAAAAAAGAGACTGGTGTTGCAGAAGAATCTCCCCCGCCGGCGAAGGAACTCAGTCCGGAGGAAACCCGCACTACCTTACAAACCTTCGTGATCATGGTTTCGCTTTGCGCTGTATGTTCGATTTCAAACGCCCAGATCTCATCTAATAAGAGAAAATGTATTCTAACTTATTCCAAAGGCTCTGTTCTTAGCGGCTCTCGATGTCACCATCATCACCACAGCCCTGCCTACTATTGCGGCACGATTCAATACGGATGCAGGCTATACCTGGGTCGGATCTGCCTTTCTTCTGACCAATGCAGCCTCGATTCCATCTTGGGGAAAACTCTCTGATATCTGGGGCCGGAAACCGATCATTTTGATGGCTGCATCAATATTCTTTGTCGGGAGCACATTGGCCGCAGCAAGCATCAGTATCGCAATGTTGATTGCTGCACGTGCTATTCAGGGAATCGGAGCTGGTGGATTGACCGTGCTTGTCAACATCTGCGTCGGTGATTTATTCAGTCCAAGAAGTCGAGGAAAGGTATGTCTGAGAGTATTGAGCTTTTCTCCCCTACACTTGAAGAAAGCTTAGATGGCGAGCTTGCAAATTCATATGTGAAATGTTTCACTACCCACTCCATCTAAATTCCAAGCCAAACTGATTTTTGAAATAGTACCTTGGATTTATCGCCATGGTGTGGGCCACGGCGAGTGGACTCGGTCCTATCCTAGGAGGCGTCTTTACTGAGAAGGTCAGCTGGCGCTGGTGCTTTTACGTAAACTGTAAGTAGGATCATCTTCCCCCAGGTCTCTTCCGTGCCTTAATCGGTGGAACTCAATTTGTTCCAGTTAAAGCCGTTTCAAATCTCATTATCATGCATTCCGATTTCAACGCTCCCTGATCAATACCAAATTCTAATTAGAGATTTAGTGCCTATTACAGGATTTGTGTTCGTCTTTCTCTCGGTATTCTTGCACCTCGACAACCCAAAGACTCCTGTCTGGGATGGTCTGAAGGCCGTGGATTGGATCGGCACTGCTACGGTAGTAGGAGGAACTCTCATGCTTCTCCTCGGCCTAGAGTTTGGCGGCGTCACGCATCCATGGGCCTCTGCCACCGTTATTTGCTTGATAGTGTTTGGAATTGTGACAATTGGTCTGTTTGCCTTCAACGAATGGAAATATGCCAAATACCCCATCACGCCAATGCGCCTGTTCTCAAAACGATCCAATGTTGCGGCCATCGCAGTATGCTTCTTTCACGGTCTCGTCTTCATGTCCGCGTCTTACTACCTGCCGCTATACTTCCAGGCCGTCCTCGGTGCCCCTCCGCTGCTATCCGGTGTCTACCTATTACCTTGGGCGCTCTCATTCTCAATTACCTCTTATGTCACTGGTATTGTCATCAAGAAGACTGGCAAATACCTCCCGCTGCTCTATTTCGGAGTTATTGTCATGACATTGGGATTTGGGTTATATATCGATTTGCCACCTTCCAGGTCATTTGCGAAGATCTTCCTCTACCAAATTGTCGCTGGAATCGGTGCAGGTCCTATATTCAACTCACCTCTAGTCGCTCTGCAGGCGATGGTCGAGCCTCGCGATATCGCCACGGCTACCTCGACATTTTTCTTCGCACGTGTTCTCAGTGCTGCCGTTTCCGTCGTCATAGGTAATGTCGTCTTCCAAAACGAAATGGTAAAGCGACGACCTAGTCTCGCGGCATCAATTGGACAGGCTACCGCCGACCGGCTGACTGGTGGATCCGCTGCTGCGAATGTCCGAATACTTAAAGACTTGCCTCCTACTCAGCAACACGAGGCTAGGATGGCATACTGGCACAGCTTAAGAACCATGTGGATTATGTACGTGGCGCTTATGGGTGTCACTTTAGTGGCGAGTCTGTTTATGGTGCATCAAAAGCTTAGCACACAGCATGTAGCTACGAAGACGGGATTGAAGGCTGAGGAGGAGCATCGGAAAAAGGACATAGAACAGAAGAAGAAAGCTGGTGTGGGAAATGATGTGGAAAAGGCCTAGCTGGAATAGGGAAAGGGGCTGAAACTGAGCGCTCGGACGGGAATAGCACTTGTACATTGTAGTAATCATTAGTGTAAATTAGGAGGCTCAACCGGAGATCTTTCATGCGTCTATGATGTTTCCAAGACACAGTCTAACGTTGAGGTTTTTGGTGGGTCTCTTGTACTGTGGTGTTCAAAGTAATTCTGCCTGAGGCTGCAGTCTGAAATGATTCGGGTAGACACATCCAAATGAGCTTCTATGATAAAGTTAGACTGAAATCTCAGTGTTCATCTTTCAGATATCGAATTACTACACTGTGCTGTGTTCAAATCTGATGATATAAGATAGACAGAGACTCTGTGGCAACAAATAGCAAGTCGTAACTTGGAAAATAACTTGTGACTACATCGTGAAAGATACTAACGCAAGTATTAAGTGACGAAAAACACCACTATTAAACGCAAACATAATTCTATTCATTATAATTCTACTCTATAACAAGTATTCCTCATCACATCAAAAATCCCATTTGTTTCCACGAAGAAATATACTTTGCCACCAGCTTAGCATCCACAGTCCCTCTCGCCCGCAGTGTCTCTGAATGCTCTCTGCTGTTTGCAGTATCCAAAATCAAATCCCCGCACGACATCCTAATAAAGTGCTTCGAAAAGAACTCAACCAGCTGTCCTGCCGGATTGTCATTACTCGAACCGGGGAACTTTCGTACCCGCGCGAGCCAAGTTTCGAAAGGCACAACGTTCTGTTGTGGGATGTCAAGAGCGCTGGCTAATGTCTCGATCATTTCCGGCCAAGGCTGCCTGGGTGGGTTTTCGATGTGGTAAATGGGGTGAGCGACTTGGTCGGACATCAGCAACTCCCCCAAGGTGGCCGCGACGTCATTCACCGGGCACCACGAGAGGCTGCCCTTCAAGTCCGGGAGCACTTTGAGCGTTTGCGATGACTTGATCAAGAAAGCTAGATGCTCGATGGGATTCCAATATCCGTTGATCGTTGACCCGGCAATTTGGCCGATTCGCACGACTATAGGACGGAATTGGGCAAAGTTCAACGCTTTATCCAGCATGCGTTCGCAGATTAGCTTGGCGTCGGCGTATCCAACTGCTAGAACTGATTCAGCAGTCATAGGCTCCTCGGGAACAAGCGCTTTGCCACTCCAAAGGGGATAGTAGCTGACGGTACCGATGGACGAGATAAACTGGAAGCCGAACTGGAAGGAGGCTTGACGATGAGCGGAAGCTTCCCGCGCCAGCCTGATGAGGTTTTGCATCACTTTGAACTGAGATTCATAGGCGCGGACTGCGCGTGTGAGAGACATTGGCCAGGCGTTGTGGATAATGTGGGTGACGGTGTTCACAAGATATTGGTACGTATCAGCCGACAACCCTAGAAATGGCTTGCTGGTGTCTGTTTCCAAGATTTTCAGTTTCGAGCTGGATGCAGAGTCGAGAATGATCCCCCTTAGTTCGAATGATTTATGCTGACGTACCGTAGCCTCAATGGTGGCTACTCGATTGACACATATCACCGTCTTCACATCTGGGAGCTGGGCCAAGTATGCCACAACGTGAGAGCCTAGACTGCCTGTCTGTGAGAAGTCAGTATGTGTTTTCTAATCACTTCTAGGGTGCTATTGTGGAAGAAAATGTGACTTGGGGGTAGTCTGAGCTTCCTCCAAAAGAAATCTGACGAGGATCGACTCCCAAAAAGGTGCAGCAATACAAGGGACAATTCACGTACCGTGCCTGTAACAAGCACACTTTTCCCCACCGAAACCCAGTCGTTCGTACAATTCTTTTCTGATGGCACGCTGAAATCTTTGGTATATTCGTGGACATAAGCATCAATTACCGCCTGGCGAGCTGTGGTGTCTGTCAGCGCTTCTTGCTCAGGTGGGGAAATTGGCTTTCGTAAACGTTCATACCTGGGCCCACTTGCGAAAGCAATGATCAGCCGCTGCAGATTCGCTTCAGGACGACTCCCCTCTGTCCAGTCAACATGGCCATAACCAACCGATCTCAGGACCCTATCCCAGTTTGTTTCAGGCGAGAGAGCATGCCGCCGGCCATCCTCGAAAAGCCACCACCCTTCAAGCGTACCAAAAATGAAATCTACCCAAGGCACTTGCTCGGTCATTTCAAGCAGCAAGAGGAAACCATCCGGCCTCAAGAGATTGTGGATATTTGTGGTCGAGATTGCTAAGTCACGGGTCGCGTGGACACAGCTATTGCCCAGAACCATGTGCTGGCTGTGCAATAGTTTGGCATCCGGTGGAGACTCCATATTGAGCACCTTGAACTCCATAAATGGGTATTTCTTAAATCTCTTACGCGCTGCTGCAACCAGAGACGAAGAGAGGTCGGTCATGGTGTACTTAATAGGCACACCCAGACGGGCCAACATCGGCACCAGCATTGCTGTTGTTCCCCCGGTGCCTGCTCCTACTTCTAGAATGCATACTGGCTCTCCATTCTTGGGCTGTTTAAGCAGAAGCTGCTCGATAAACCACTCGGCTTGTCGGATCCAAGTCGCGTTTATTGGAGACTTAGCATAAACATCGGACACAAGGTCTCGGCCTTCAGAGGTACCAAAGATGATTTGTAGCCCATCTGATTTGCCAGTGAGGATGTCGGCAAAATTGGCACCTATCAAGGAAGTGAGCTTGTGCTCAGCCGCATGAACAGGTCCGTCACGAAGCAATTCTTGCAGCATGGTATCCACCGACTTTGTTGGCAGTGTGACTGCAGTACGTGTGATCTCAGAGCCATTGATCTCGATCAAACGAGCATCATTACATAGCAGGCCGTATAGCAAATCCATAAATTTCTGATGTTTGGGCAGGTATGAAACTCTTTCCAGCTTTTGTCCTGGTGTAGCAGATCGTATTGGACAGCCCATATCTTCAAGCGCATTTATGAAATGAGCAATGCAGAGTGTTGTCGATCTCGGAATAATATCGTAGTAGTAGGTGTCCAGTTCTCCATTGACAATGAACTCATCTGTGGCGTCTTTGGCTTGACGGAAAGTTTCCAGAATTGTTGATCCAGAAAACACAGGCTCCTTCAGTGAAGGCTGCGACACTCCATTTGAAATGCTCCCATTTACACCATTTACCCCATTCGTATCTTTGTAACCATTGATCTCGTGCCCACCATTGACACCATTAACGCCATTAACACCATTGACTTTCGGGGCATCTACCGACTGTTCCTCTGACGCACCGTCCACACCATCATCTTCATCCTGATTCTCAACGCCCAAGGTTCCGCTTATGCAGATGACCAGACTCTTGAAGTCGGTTAAATCGATTAGCTGTGATGTATCCAAAGTACAGTGAAATGCAGATTCAACCTCCCGAACGAGCTCCATGCCCATGAGAGAATCAATTCCCAGCTCGACTAGGTCGGATTCATCCTTGATCTCATCTGACTCAAGTCCAGATAAGTTACAGATGATGTCACGAGTCTTGCCAACAACGTCTGGACCGGATTTCTTTGGTTTACTTGCAGCCTTTTTGGTCGTTCCGTTTGGTATTGTTCCATTTGCCATTGTTCCGTTTGGCTGTTTGGAAGTAACCGTTGTCTCAGGGGAAGCTGGCAGAGGACTCGAAGCCCGGGTTCTCGTGTCCGTCTTTGGGATGCCTGATGATGGAGCGAGGCTCGACAAAATCCTCTGAAGCGAGCTCAAGGAGATATTTTGCAAACGAATACCTAATATCACCTCCACCAATGATCCATCACGGGAATCGAACGCGAAAATGTCACTAACGCATGTTTTGTCCGAGGTAAACTGATGCATGCCAAAGACTTCCCAAACATCCGGTAGGGAATCGTATGATGCCTTCTTTGGAGACCGAATCCATCGATCAATTCCAATGCCGGCAAAAATGCCCCTTTCCGTCAACTCGGACTTATCAATTTGTTAGCATGTTGTTACTAGCTTATATGATAATCAGATACTCAAAAAGGAGGATGTGTGGAGTACTGCAAACTTGACTGATATCGAAAAGGGACCGCCCCCCAAAATCCCTGACAATTAAAACGCTACATTATCATAAGGAAATTAAATCATACCTTGTCTGTCATAATGTTAACAAAAATCCCCGCAATTTGACCTAGACTGTCCGCCAGGATTGTATCAAGCCAAGTCTCCTTGTTGTGAGTCCTGACAATGCGGGCAGCTGATTCGTAATCTTTGCCACACAGTCTAGTTACATTACGGTAGACTTCCTTGTAGTCTACCACCTCTGCGAACGCTCGATAAATATTTCGGCCTTGAAGAACGTCGACATCTGCGTCGTTGCTCTCGAGAAGGCGACTGCAACGTTTTCTTCCAACCTGTAAACCCATATTAGTATCGAGCATCAAATGCTAGCCCAAGAAATGATGATACCCGACAGCTTCATGAAGATTTAATTCTTGAAACTATCTCATATTCAAAGTTTTTGGGAACCGAGGGGGAATTAGCTTAATTAAAAAGAACTCACCATACGCTCGAGTCTTTCAAACTCGGCATTAAGCTCAGAATCTGCCGTCCGCTGGAACACGATTACACCAGAGCTATAGAACGTTGGAGAAGTTCCATTTTCTGCGGGGGTAAGTATTTTCCAGTCCCATACGAGGCCATCGGTGTCGCCAGAATCTGCTTCAAATAACACCACCTTAGAATCATCTAGCATGAGTGGGCTGTAGTTATTCATTCCATGTGACTGTGGCTGAAAGCTCATATCTTGGAATTCAGGTCGGAGGCTCATCAAAGCATCAATGGCAATGTCGAGCTGGAGCACAGCCGGGCATACAGCAGCAGTACTAGCCATGATATGTGCAGAAACAAGTCGATGGAACTTTTCGGTGCTGGTGTTAACCTTGAAGCGGGCAGAGCGGTTTGCTTCATCTTCATATCCAAGGAATGTTGTAAGCCCTCTTGGAGTTTCTGTGACCTGGACCTGCTCCACAACCGGGAGTTCTTTCCGGGGCTTCTTCAGCTCCATCCAGTGCCTTGACTTTTCAAACTGGTATGGCGGTAGTATGATTGGCGTATATTCAGTTGCCTGTATAGGATGATGTGCCCAAAAAGAGAATTTCATGCCCTCTTTCCACAGTTTTATTGTGGAGTCAGTAAGGAAGTCAAAAGAGTTGTCACTGGTAATGTTGACTGCTTGGAAATGTGACGAGCTTGGCGACCCAAGAGCTCGATTCGCCATGGATGTAATTCCGGAGTTTGATCCTGCCTCTAGCCAGATGGCAGTGGGGTACTCGCTAGCTAGTCTCTGGACTGCATTATTGAAGAATACCGGTTTCCTTAAGTGGTTAGCTAGGAATCGAGTATCCAAGCTTTCGGGAGACTCGGTAGCTCTTTCGATTTGAATATCAGGCTTATTCAGTGTTATTCCTTCGCCCAGTCGTTCCAATTCCTCAATTAGGGGCTCAACAAGCGTAGAATGGAAGGCATTGGTAACATTCAGCTTTTTCAGCTTAAGATTCGAAAATTCGCTTTTGGCGAGACTCTCTGCAGCTTCAATTGCCTTCACAGTACCAGCCAATGTGAAACTTCTTGGTCCATTATAACAAGCGACTGAAATTGCACCTTCACTACCATGTTCTTTCTTTGACTTGATCAGGAAAGCTTCCAGGTCAGTAGAATCCGCCTCGACAGCAAGCATGGATCCCTTCTCATCTTCCCACTTGTCTTGTATAAGGCTGGCTCGACCAGCAATCATCTTAATGGCATCCTTCAAGGAGACCACTTTAGAAATACATAAGCCCGTCAACTATTAAAGTGTTAGCATGAATCATAGTAGAGTTTCGAGTAAGATTTTGGATTTGCGCAATGAACAAGGGAATGAACCTACCTCGCCAAAACTATGCCCAACGACTGCAGTAATATTGATACCAGACTCGATCCACGCCCTTGCACACGAATATTGCATTGCAAAGAGCATAGTTTGCAGCTTCACAACATCTTTGACTGGGGATCTCTCAAATATAGAAGGGTATATGCTCTCAAGACCCAACGAGAGCATCATGGCGTTGCATTGATCTAAATGGCTTCGGATGATGGCTATATTGTCATAGACCTCTCGATCCAATCCAATAAATGTGGAGACCTGACCTCCAAAACAAAGTATGACCGGCCGAGTAGATTGCTGCGGAATAATTGCAGCGCTTTTGCTATCTTTTTCAAATGCTTCAAGCTTCTGTGTCAGTTCACCTGGAGAACTAGCACTAAATATCAATGCTTGTGAAAGAGAGCGATTTGACTGGCGAGAGAGCTGAAAAGATAAGTTGGCAACAGAAAGGTCCTTCCCAGACTGGTTTTGAAAGAGATCCCTGAATTTTGTGGCATAAACTTTGAGACTTTGTTTATCAAATCCACAAAACCAGAAGGGGTAGTGCTTGTCGGATGGTAGTTTGGAAGCATTTTGAGATTTTGAAGCGGGTGCTTGCGTAACTATCATAGATGCATTAGAACCGGAAGCACCATAATTATTGATAAGTGCGGCTCGGAACCTAGCATCCCATGGCTTGAGACGTGTTGAGATATCAATTTTATCTTCTGCAACAGCATTCAAAGCTGGATTAATCGTGGAAAAGCTTGCTTGGGGCGGGATGTGCCCTCGTTGGATCATAAGGAGTGTTTTTGCCAACGAGACTATTCCTGATGCTGTCTCGCTATGCCCAACAAGTCCTTTAACTGAAGTTAATGATAGCTTATCGGAGCGTATCGAGCCACCGAAGACTTTACGAATACCGTCGTACTCTGCTGGATCGCCAACTTGAGTTCCTGTGCCATGAGCCTCAACTACAGAGACCATTTGAGGTTCAAGACGAGCTCTTCGTACAACATCTTGGAAAAGCCGAGAGAGTGAGATTGCGTTGGGCACTGTGATTGCCGTACAGTTCTGATTTTGATATGCTCGGGTACTCGCGATTACACCGAACACTTGGTCGCCATCAGCAATAGCCGAGGAAAGCTTTTTGAGATAAACAGCGCCTACTCCTTCACCTCTACAGTATCCGTCACCTTTGGCATCAAATGGCTTACACTGTCCGGTTTGACTTAGGAACGAAGCTCCTGCCAAATTATGGTACCATCCCGGGCTAGTCATGACATTGACTCCCCCAGCAAGTGCAGTAGTACATTCTCCATTAATGATAGCACGGCACGCCTGGTGAATTGCGACTGTGGATGAACTACATGCTGTGTCTAATGTCAAGCTAGGGCCAGTCCATCCGAAATAATGACTAATTTTGCCAGCGAGGAAGCTTTTCAGCACCCCTGTTGCTGAATACGCGTTCGCTGGATAGCCGTCAATATTGTCAAAGTAATCGACGTTGGCGATTCCCATAAAGCACCCAATGTGTTTGTCAATATTTGGAATTCCAAAATATCCAGACTGTTCGACCGCTTGATATGCAATCTGTAGTATAAGACGATGCTGGGGATCCGTCGAAACGATCTCTCGGGGAGTCTTTTTGAAGAATTTGTGATCAAAGGCGTCATAGTCGCGGATAAAATTGCCGTACCATTTGCGATTTGGATCTAATTCTCTCCAAGTCGTTTCCATGCCGAAGCGCTCTGCTGGAACTTCCCTATGCTGAGATTCACCTCTGCACAACAGCTTCCAGTATTCTTCCAAGTCATCTGCACCAGGTACTTGGCAAGCCACTCCTATGACTGCAATCCGGTCGTCTGGCAAGTCTTCCAGGCGAGCTGTTTTGTTTCCACCCAGAAGTTGGCTGGGTAAAAGAGAAGATTGGAGATCAATGGCAGACACATGAGTCAAGCGAGAGCCCAACATACGAGCGATAGTAGGAGGTACACATCTCTCTGGGCCAAAGCAAGTAACTGATGCGGTAGGAGCAATTAATTGGGCAGAATGAGCAAGGTCAAAAGTCTTATACCATTGACACTGCTCCGACAAAATCGTCTTCAACGCTATATGATGAAGCTTGCCGGTGGTAATATATTGTCCGTTGGCATTTGATCGACTGGGTAATAACATCTCAGAAGCAGCAGGAAGCTGGAATGATGGGCTTCGGTCGCAGAACTCGATAAGTTGTCTCACATCATTCTCATGCTCTTGCCAATGAAATCGCCCGGAAAGTGCCATTTCTGTCACATGTACACCAGCCAACTTCAGCTCTTGGATAAGTGCTGAGCTCCTCTGTTTTGAGGTTGTCAATGTTGCTCGTTTCTCGTCAATGAATACTGATATATAGGACTGCCAAAGTTTAGATCACGGTGTTTTGAACGTCACGAACTTGTATTTACCTCTGGAAATTTTCCCAACACTTCACTAATACCTGACTCTTCAGCGCTCCATGATGCTGAAAATGACATCGATTTGTCATCAACATCACGAGCTGCCTCTTCAGCATCTACCAATGCACCAGCAAGCATCGCTAATCTTACAGCCACTGCTCCATAACGACCGATGTCAGCCAGAGACGAAGAGCAAGCAACTACAAACGCGCTGAGCGTGCCAGTGCACAATCCGAGAGTTTCAGTGCTTGCCTTGGTCGTCGCAGGAAGCTCATCTGTATCACGCAGCTCGGGAAGAGCTGCCTCTAGGAAGGCGCAATATTGTATCAATTGCGCAATAACTACCAAAGGCGAAAGAAGCGTATTCGGCAGAGGAAACGAGCCCTCTGGGATTGGAGCCCCAACCAACCACTCGTTCAGGCGTTCCAAGAGGCTTTTTCCGTCGAAGTCTTGTAACTTTTTGATGTTCTCTGAGATTGTGCCCCACTCACTGGGTAAATCAGCCGCAGTGTTAAGAGCCCATTGGGAACGAGGTGTCTCCTGCAGTTGTAGTCGAAGCTTATGGAAGGCGTCCACGTCGAAGCTTATCGCTTGTGGTCCGAAGACAAAAGATTTGGGGTTGGAACCTAGCTCAGAGAGAGAAGCCATGTTGCACTTTGATTTCCACAAAAATTATGGAAGGACTGGGAAACTGTTCTCGTTCACGTTGAGGTACGGGGAACTCAGGTTGATTGCAGAGATCCCAGGCAATTGATGTTGTGAAGATAAGCTACGGAGCGGGGCGAAAGTCGTTGAAGTTGATTGTATTCTGGGCTCCGAATTTATTCTAATAGAATATGCTGTTTGAGCGCGAATACACAAAGGTTATGTCTTATTTCACGAGGATTAAGAAGTCGTCGTTCTGTAATGATTAGTATGTAAACAATATGAAGACAGTTAACTGTTTTACTATATCTCTTACAATATATCTAAATATTAAAAAAGGGGCGGCAGCTCCTATTTCATCAAAACTCAAATACGTATACTATTCAATTTATCTGTACAGCTACTCTTCATATATTATGAAACCTTACTGTCACTGTTTGACCATAGAAAGCCAAGCACTTTCGGTATGAGGTTTTCCGGCCAGAGAGGCGGTTCGGAACCTCTTCTGAGATCTACATTCTGGACAAGACTGTTTACGCCTGCCTAGGGACCAGAACGATCTTGATTATGCCCGATGCGCATCAGATAGCCAGATATCTTTGCCCTGTTATCATCGTTGCCAATGTTCGCTTAATTCTTGGGCTCTCAAGCTCACTTGGTTTCAGCCGGGCAAGAAACTCCGAAGCTTACCTGGTGTCAGAAAACCAACGAATTACGCCGTACCAACACAAGCTTTACGATGAAGTCAGTGGATCGGCAAAGGCGTTATGGCACATCGACGGCTGATGTCTGTGGCTGAAATGGCACTTATGCACAATTATTAGAAGCAGAGAAGGTAGCCAGATATGGATATGGGATCATTCGCAAGAGACTTCATTTGCAGGCCGAGAATGTCAAGATAATGATCAAAGCTCTTTGCTACAAGGAGTAATACAGAAACAAACGTGAACTTGGCAATGAAGATTACGTGGTAGTTTGGGAGCCAGACTACGTAGGAGCTGGTCGATCACCAAAGTACCTTGCTTGTTTGATCTGCACTGATAATTGAGCCGCCAGCCTATCGTTCCCCAGCCTGAGAAGAAAAGGAAGGAGATATGGCCATTTTGGCGGACTTTCTGTTCGGAGTATTTCTTGAAAGACCATTATCTTAGCAGTGATATATATAAGGCAGCTATGTTGCGAGATCAGCGCTCATGGTGCAGGACTTAAGAACCCGAACACTGCAAGAATACGGAGCAAAATCCTGCATATGTCAGAAATGTGGGGGGCTTATCGCATGGTACGAAGGCAAAGTTGCATTATATCATTGTATGCAAGAAGTTTATATGCAATGGCACTCAAGTTTCTATGCAGGCCACGGTCTCCTTCTTCTTTTTCACTTATTGGGAGCTGCGTCATCTATGCATGCATCAGGTTGCACGATGCAACTGAACCTCTTCACTATCTGAATAGTTTAGGGGCTTCGTTGCTTCAAAGTGGACACTCGTGCTGACATTAAGTTCAAAAGACGTTCCTTCGAACTGAACCTTTATGTTACCAAACAAGTGGTTCTTTTCTGACAAGAGATATTTTGTGGACCCAAACCATTCTTCTACGTAGCCATCATGTACTCGAGACGTTTAGTGACCGAAGACCAAACACTCTCCCTCCCACGGATCATGTGTCTCCATGGTGGAGGCACAAATGCCAAAATATTCCAAGCGCAATGTCGAGGGCTCATGGCCCAGCTCAAGTCAGAATTTCGATTTGTCTTTGCCGAAGCACCATTCGCCTCGCAGGCCGGTCCGGATGTCATGTCCGTGTATAGTGAATGGGGTCCTTTCAAGCGCTGGCTTCGTTGGCGACCAGATCATCCTAGGGTTAGTCACGAAGATATCGTGAGAGAGCTTGACCAGTGCCTTGAAGATGCAAAGTCTCAAGATGATCGGCTTGGGGCTACGGGGGAGTGGGTGGCCCTTCTCGGCTTTAGTCAAGGTGCGAAGTTATGTGCAAGTCTGCTTTATCGTCAACAAACTCGAGCCAAAGCATATGGCAAGCATGTGAACAACCCAAGCTATCGATTCGGTGTCTTGTTAGCAGGACGTGCTCCTCTAGTCTCTCTCGACACATCCCTAACCTTGTATCCTCCTTTACCGGATGCGTCGCAAATCACTGATGTCCAGTGGCACCACAAACAAACGCTGTACAACCAAGGCCACATTTTGCGTATACCGACAATTCATGTACATGGGATGCGTGATCAGGGACTAGAGCTACATCAGCAACTATTTACAGAATTTTGCGCACGAGACAGAAGAAGGCTGGTGGAGTGGGAAGGTAATCATCGCGTGCCATTGAAGTTGCATGATGTGATGCTGGTGGCCGGAGCTATTCGAGAGCTTGCAAAAGAGACTGGCATCTGAATTTGATTTTAGCGTCATTAGTATAGGCCATTAATAGAGCCAACTAGAGCGAATAGAATAAAGATTCCCATATCAGATAGTCCACATAATTTATTGTCGAATACTATCATATAGTTTTTGTTCCTCCGAGGTTGTACTAACCGCCCTAACGCATGGTCATAGACGTCACTATTTTCCTAGTGTAGTTACACATACACCAAGAGTAAATCTCTAGTTAATTAAGAAACCCCAGGTCATCTTGGAGAAGCTAATCTTGTTTTTCTTTTCGCCAAATTTACCGAAGTCTGTGGATCATTAAAGTCATATATGGCAGATTAGAAACAATTTATATTTCTCAACTATAGAATATCTAGCTTGATGCGCTACGAGAGGCTTAAGTGGTTGACCTGAGCTATAGAGAAACTAATGACACGTAAGCTGCAGAGCTCAAACAAATCAGATGATTATATGTGTCGAGCGGACATGGCTTACAGTTACCAGATATCAGAGTCAAGCAAAGTGGATGCGTTCATGACTGCAATCATTCCATCGGAATCCGTAGCGATATTTCATTTTAATCCCAGCTCAACTGCAGTCCACTAAGAATCTTCTAGGGGCTTATATTCCACACTAGAATCACCAATACCACGGCTCGGGTAATTCGGTTGTTGCATATGGTTAGGAGCTCTACCTCAGCCTAGAATACTATTTCCCAGCTTGTCTAGCACTGTGCAACAACTGTATATAACTCTGTTCTGGATTGTTAACATTTTTCAGTTGTCCAAAAACCTCCAGAAGCTCTTGGAGCAGCATGCTGAAGGACTCGTGATACGATCGCTTATTGTACAGAAACTCCGCACAGAGTATAAGTGGAATCGGCATAAAAGGATGCAACTTCAAGTATGGTTAGAGTTGTGGAATGTATGATATCAGCAAGGAATATGGTAATTTGGTCTCACCTTGAAGATGTGGAATTCTGTGAGGGCTTTTGCAAGACGAACAAGCTCCTCGGCGGCTAGGGCTGCTCGCTGTTGGTATTTTTCGACCGCCATCTTTTCTTCGTTGCTTGCCCACATGACCGACTCCATTGCTGTAAAAAGGGAAATAACAGTGGCTTGTGCCATAATGTTTGCAAACAAAATCATCGGGTCACAAGAGTCCGTTGAAGAGGCATAATACTGGGACAAGATTTGGAGCCTATTGGTGAGTATATCGTCTAGCCATCTATGCTTCTCTAACCAATTTGGGGTTGTTTCTCCGTATAGACAAGACATGTTATATTGCTGCCCGTGGAACAGGCTTCGCCCACAGATAGTGGCCAGGATGACGCACTCGTTGAGAGGTGATAAGATTCGCGGACTGTTTTCAGTCATCGCTGCGGATAAGAAGACTCCTAGCACACGCCGACCGCTTTGAAATGCCTCATCGGGAGCTGGAAGACGTGTGTATACCTAAATCATCAATGAGTCATGTATTTAATTCCAACCAGGAATACATGGGCATACCACATTTTCGGTCAGGGTTATAGGCCAGTTGTTGCGTATGCTGAACAAATGATCCATCCAATACGCCATCCAAAAGACCCTCCGCTTCTCCTCAGTCTCAGAAAATCCCAGATCGGTCACATCAGTGATGATGGCCTTGTTTATGTCATCGATTTTGTGAAGCTCCATCAATTGTACCATGCGGAACGCTCGACCGGCACTCATCCATGCTTGCCAGTGGTGGGTTCGTATAGATTCGTAAGTTGCGACCAGAATCCAAGCCTGAATCTGCTTCGTGTCAACAGAGCTCCGGTCGTCGCTTCCTATACTCAAGCTTTGCAGAAGTTGTTTTGTCTCTTGATAAAGGGATTCATGCAGATGCTGAAATTGAGCTGATAGGAGACTGGCAAGCGTCCACATTGCTGATTGCAGACATCTAGATGAAACATCTTTAACAGTATTTCTTGACCAGGTCAAGTACCGACGTTGATGAAGAATTAGAATCGATGTATGGACTCGGTCGAAATACAATTGGTCCCTGGTTAGTTAGTGAATATTGGTCGCTGAAGCACTATCTATTCAACCTGCCATTACCTACAGTTCTGCTTGCACAAATTCGGAAATTTGAATATTCGCTTGTGTACCTAAAGACGCAGGTATCGAGCTTCTGCTCGACAGTGTTGTCGGCGAGAAGAAATCTGGTGCCGGGATCGATTCTGTTACTTGAAATGAAGGGTGCTGGAAACCCATTACGCCAATAGATGTGCCATCAGTAGGGTCTGTCAGATCCGTGAAGTTAGGGAACCCAGCGGCTAGGGAAACAGACTCGAGACTTTGGGTCGCCTGTTCTTGCCATTGCCCTTGACCTTGGTCTTCATCCTGATCTTGCTCATCATCTGGCTCTTGATCTTGTTCATCTTGGGGCAGCAAAACCGACAAACGATTCTCCAGCACGGCTACGAGGAATCTCGATCAGTAAGTAAATAGGTGCGAGAAGCTAACTATGCATTATGTAGGAAGAATTATGTAGCAAGAATTGGAGGCTCCTTACCAACTCGATTCTTCAAAGCCTTCAAATAGCCCTTTTTCGGGCCTCGATGTCCAGTACTTCTGTCGGTCTCACAACGCACCCCCGACTCACAACAGACACCGCACTGTGGTCTTTGACGGTCGCACCGCAACTTTCGTCGCCGGCATTCATCGCATGCTGCTCCAGACATCTGCCTGGAGCGTGCTATCGGCGGTGAAGAAGTCTCGTCGTCTGAATTCTGCGCCATCCTACTTGGGGTGTGATGCAAAGTTTGTCCGAGACACGCTTCGACTCCACACCAATTCCCTTGTCGATAAAGCTTTTTGAAGCAACTCAAAGTGATCAATACAAACTCAATTCAAACTAAATACCGATAACTTATAATGGGGCACGGATCATCTACCACAGTAGATAGCAACACCCCAGCAACTACCCGGTAGACATTGCAGAAGCGCTGAGTAATACTGAGTAAGGCGTCGCAATGTTCCTCCGTCTCGCCTTTCTCGTTCATGGCGTCTCAGCCAGCCCGAAGGGTCGCATTTCAGAAGAGGCATATTTTGTTTTAAATTCGTAAAAGAATCCAATAACCAAGAGATTTTGTGATGATCGACGTGTAATACCCAATAATTTACGTATTTAGGTTGATCTTTGCAGCCTGTCAATGGTCGGTCTATCAAAACCAGGAAAATGAAGTTTCGGAATTTAAAAGACCTTGATGTATGCTTTTGGAGACTAATGAAAGAAGATTTTAGCGCCCCAAGATTTGGTAGCGGACCTCCGGCGAGTGACTCTGATTAGCAGGAGAAAGGGGACCTGAAAACTCAAATGTCACATGCTTGCTCCCAGATATTAACATGAGGTGAAGAACGATCTTGTAATTAATAATAAGTGCATTTTTCTTGTATCTATAAGCATGAGCAACCTAACAATTCAATAAAGGGAACAGGAAATTTGATAACAGGAAAGTAAGCGACGTTGAGGTTGGATGAAAACAGTAGGGGTCACATTTAGTCCTAGAGATTTGGATAACAGTGACATAACGTCGCTATAGTGTTAGACACATGTTCTCCTAGTCTTATCCTTAGCTCGTTATAACGTTAGCCCCCCACTTATCGATAACGGGTGCGATCTCACCGTCCGGCACAAATCTGGTGGACGGGATGAACCTTATTACAACTCCATCTTCAAGTGCTCACACTACAAGCTCGCGCTTATACTAAAGACTTCTCTTAGATACACCATACTTATACAATCAAAAATCAAGACGAGCGTAAAACCTACATGGTCATGAAAAGTCCAAGAAAAAGTATTTTAGGTTGCTACCGAGGCCCCTTGGATTTGGCAGGTGCATGAATTGAGGGGTTCACAGGTCATGATGAAGTGGCTGGGCGTGGGAGGTGGGAGACGGCACGGTGGTGTAACAACAACCAACCCGAAAGAGCCTCTAGGAAGACATATATGAAACGCTATAGATAATCGGTGAGTCCCGATAATCATTTTGAGTTGGAGCAGCCCAATCGTCGCGACCCACGGATTCCGGTCCATGACGTTGCCAAGTGAAGTCGTTTTTTGTGCATATTTGCCTTAATGTGATAAGTTCAACGGCACGGTTCGTTCATCTGCAGGTTCTCTTTCCGAGCATTTGCATTTGGTAATAGATAGGGTATGTTAGCGTTCAAACCTCCGCAAGCGGCTACATATCAGTCGCCGGTTTAGGACCCATACAATCAATGCATCAATCAATCAAGCGGCAAATGCTGACACTCAACTGCTGCCACTTGCCCCTTCTTACTATCACTATCAGCCAGCCGCTCCTGCATTATTTCCATACATTCATTCCCTTCTACGAATTCAGCGATCTTAACTTAAAATGAATCAAACCCCCTTCCAACTTCCAACGTTCGGCTCTGGTTCCCCAATCCAGTCTATTAGCTCCTCATGATAACAGCATATCAACCCAGGCAAGGCACAGACAAAAACCACCTGCACTATTCTTCCTTGCCAATCACATAAGAAGCTACTTAAGCAGAAGCATTGGCTTTATGGCAGGAATGACTAGGGTACATTGCGGAGGAGATGTAGTCTAACATTTCGAAAGTTTGAGATTAGCCGCAATCAAATACAAATGACTATAATCATGTTCGTGAGTCTGGCTATCCAAGGGCCTGGAGACGAAAAATCATCACTAGGTTGATCGTAAACTCGAAAAAGAGTAGCGTGTTGTTAGAACAAGACCTCGAATCACTCGGCGTCACCGTGATCAACGGCGATCTTCTGGAGAGTGCATCAAGGTGCTAAAATTAGTAGTTTTGAAGGAAAGATGCTCCAGAGTGAGCCGGTATGCTCCCCGATTGGATACTGGATATCCTAAGGTGGCAACGAGGCTTGAAGCCATTGTATCCCACGCGGACTTGGCGATATTAAAACGGTTGTCGAAGCTTGAATTGCAAGTTGAGCTTATTCTAACTGCCAACGTCATCGAATTTGGGATTTATTGGTTTGTGTTGCGTTTGTTGTGATCTTCTGTTGAGATATTCATGGTAACTAGAACAGTAAATTGCTTCAGGTATTGCCACCATGTTTCACCTCAGGACTTTTAGATCCTTGGATATTTGACTTTTGTGTCCCTCCAACCGAGGCAAGTAATCCCTTGTTAGATGAATATTTGAAAATTCTAATGATCTCAGCCTTGTCCTTTTTTTTTGCAGGTTTCTTGTTTAAATAGTTCTACGAATTGCCCAGCAACGAGTATCAAACAGTTTAATCCAGATCTTGTTCAGAACGTGTAATCTGCAAGAGGTTTTGAATTTTGTTACTTCCTGCTCATACCTTATCGTGATTCCTTGGTTGGAATACTATGGTCGTCCACTACGTTGAACTCCCTCAATATTCGCACCCACTCACCATCATCTTTCAACCTCCAGCACGCTATTTGAGCCCTATTCTCGAAATACTTGGGCATAAATATTTCAACTCTGTTTACTAGATAATGTCGTGGGAGTGACGGTAGTATCAAATCATCTGCTGAAGGAGAAACGTCAATAGGGAAATTGTCGTCAATGAAAGTGCCTGCGTAGAAGTCCCCTTCTTCAAATCTTATCACTTCCTGTGCAATGCGGCCTACCAAGTATGAGTCCCACAAGCCTTCTTTGTGAGAATTCAACCGCAACAGCTTGGCAGCGTGCACTCGCAGTCGGTGATTTCGGCACTTTATGGCCGTATAATAAAGTGGGGGTATCCAGGCTATAACTGCTACAGAACCGAATATAGAGTTTTCTTCCCCAGGAAGTGTTGCAGATCTCTTCGAAGCTGAGCGAAGTGCATTCAGAAGATCTACTGACTGAACCACCAAAGAAGTGAAATCTTCGATATGTTTGTCGAGAACTGACTCGTTTGTTGTGGCGAGGCACGTCTCAATCATTATTTTTGCCATCGTGTGATAGATTGAAAGAAGTCTGTAAGCAAATGACGCCACAATATCTGTATGCACCTGCAGGTGTGTTTTTGATTCAGATAATAGGCTCCGCCAAGCAACCAGCTGCCCCCTTATATACGTTTGTCTATGGTAGAGCTCGTTTAGTGACGGTATTTGTCCAGGCTCATTTGAGTAAATCTGGCACTGAGTAATATTTAAGGTATCACTCAGTATCAGGTCAAGGTATTTTCTTGATTGTGTCCATGTCTCAAACTTCCCGGTTGGGAGTTCGAACTTCGATACCAGAAAAGTTCCCATATGTCCCATTCGTCCCAATAGTTGACTTTGTAGATTAATTCTGGAGAAGCCCTCTTTGATAGATTGATCGGTTAAGTCATTCGAAAGCCACACATTGAATTGGAAATGCTCTAATATTTTAAAACCCTTGTTGATGTGGAGGAAGCCAGCGTCACTGTTACCAAGGAGAAACTCTAGATAGATGAAGATCAAACAAGTGATGAGAGTAATCCGAAAAGATTCTCTTGTTTGGGCCAAGAAATGAGGTTTGAGAGTGCGGATTGCTATACTGTATTGGTGCAGTGCGAATTGCCCATGCTTACCCAACTTATTTTGCATTAATACAGGCCCAGGCTGACGAAATACCTCGTTCTTATGCGCCGCGCTGAGAGCCAGAATAGCGTGAAGCACTGCTGGCTCAGTTGAGCTTGCTTGCGGTATTACTGACTCCCACAGTGGCGAACTAAATATACCTGGGAGTTTCACGACACTTCGGCGAAAGAACCATTCGAGGTACCCCTGCTCCTGAGGTTCAGTATATCGTGAACTGAGAGCAACTGGCATACATCGCAACGTTGGCCTAGACTGGGTAGCGACTGCTGGTCTATCTCTATCGACACGATCTTGGTAGGTGTTTCCACCTCCTCCCCAGATGCCGTAACCATCGCAAACTCGACCGGTAGAGATACATTTGCTACAAGCAGGCCAGCCCTCATCACACTTCACCTTCCTAATCCTGTGTTTCCTTATAAGCATAACTTATTATTGAATAACATAGCTAATAAGATACTTACTTGCAAGTTCGACAGGGACGAGGTTTTTTCCGGGCCATATTGACTTCATAACATGAGCAAGTTGGGTTAATATCTTGGTTTTTCCAGTTGTGTTCGGAGGAGACGGATTTAAGAAACCCAACTCTTGAACCAAGTGTAAGCTTGGGTTCTCGCTTGATTATCCAATCACTGTATTCGATACACTGTATTCTATCGCTACGAACAGTCCTGTGGCTCTTTATCATATATGAGGTAAGCTGACGATTGCTTTCGTTAATGAAGCTTTCTCGAAAATGCCCACCCCCACTATACTAACTAGCTAAGAGTAGGAAAACAAAGTAAAAGTTAAAGTAAAGATAAAGCAAGGTCACGACATCAAGATTTAGCAGTCTTGATATACGCCTTTAGATTAGTTAGACTATTTTAATTCCGAGTTCAAAATCATTAAGGACGAGGTTGTTCAAGATTGGCGAGTGCTCAAACACAACGGTCTTTAGCTTTCTCTTCGTAATCTCAGTGTCGGTGTTTGCCTACCCGGGTTTGGTACACGCTGCATTCATTAGGCAAGATGCGTGCACGGTCCCACCGCTGCTTTCAATGTCTATAAAACTCACTTATAAGGCTGACAACCCTGGTCTGATATATGACCTTAAAATCCAGTAACAGCAATTTTTAGTTTCTCCAGTTCCCTCAAGGCTCAAGTGCTTAATATTTTAAAAGACATCAATCAGTGTCACTTTATCAATAATAAAAAATTTCCGTGCTCTGTCAAAACCAATCGTACTTAGCCTGGGTACCCTCTCAGAATTAATCACTTTCAATATAGGATTTTGACAGATCTTACGGCTGCCTCTGCCAAATAGGATATGCAGGAGGGCTTGGTGCCACAACCCCCTACTAGCTTCCAGGTTTCACTAGTTAAGATGCATCAATCCTTGGTCTTCACGCATTTCTTCCAGTATTCAACAAAACCTTTTGCTCAGTGAGAAGGCTTGATATGGTATGAACTTGATTCTCATTTTGTGATCCCCATATTTTGCTATTACTGACTTTTCTTCAGCTACAAAATCACAGTTGCATAGTCGACTCCAATTCAGCAGGTAAAAGCATGATTGATGGGATTGAAGAATTCTGTTTGCGTTAGGTCACGATTTACGTACCGGCAATGGCCACTGATTAAAGGAGAGACAGTCTGTACCTTGGAGGAGATACCCACGTCCAATCATGACCATTGAAGATTTGATGATCTGTGATTCCACATGGGTTCTAGGATCAAGTAATTGCCCTAATCTCACATAGCACTCGAGCAGGAAAACGAATTGTGATATCAATGAATTGGATCCACGGAGCCAGGGGTTTTGCGTCAAACATATCGCGACTAAAGAAGCATTCAGACTTCAATATTCATGTTAAAATGAACAAAAAATGAGCGAACAGCGTGTACAAGAGAACAAGAGCGACAGGAAGGGACGAAGAGGGAAGGGTACGAAGTAACAACAAATTCAATGAGCTGCAGTTTCCTTGGCCCCATCCAGCTTCTCCGCCACCAATTCAGCAAGACTATTCAAGTTTTTCTGGGGGCTCAAAAGATCATGGAACGGTATGTCAACCTTGAAGGTCCTCCAAAACCAAGTACGAAACTCGGCTGCAATCATACTGTCAACGCCGAACCGTGATAAAGGTTTATCACTATCAATTTGATCAGGCGGTGTCAGAATTAGGTTGGAGAAGCGCTTCTTGGTGAGCCTAAGTATAGCAGCTTGAAGCGATGATGCATCAAGCTCTAACACAAACGCATTGACAATCTTGGCTGGTATTTCCTTGAGCCATGGGGCATCATTCGCCAATCTGGACAAATCTGCCGCGTTCATCTGGCCAGCTGCACTCTGAGCTTCCTTCTCAGCTGCTAGTGCTGCGGCAAGGATAGACGTGCGCGGATCTTGCTCTAGCTCGCCGCTAACATCATATCCTTGAGCCATCAACTTGCGATACCCCAAAGGCTCCAGCCCTGTAAGTAAATGTGAGTCCGTAGGATGATTCTGCTCATGTAAAGCATTGGCATCATTCGCATATGTTCCTGCGAGAGAGGTGTCAATGGCTTGTAGAAACTCGTCCTCGTTCAGTGGCTGAATACCCCTTCGTAACAACAAAGCCTCGATATCTGGATTTTCGTTCAAATAACCAACTTCTGATATCATGCCTAAACCAACAGACACAGCTGTTTGCCCCTGGGAGCGGCGCCAGTGAGCAAATGCGTCAAGAAATCCGTTAGCAGCACAATAATTGCTCTCAGTGGCAGTCCCGATACTGCCAGACATTGAAGACATCAACAAGAAAAAGTCTAGAGGTGTATTCCCAAGCACGTTGTGAATATTCCACGTGCCGGTCCATTTTGGGCGGACAGATGTATGCCAGGCTTCGCTAGTCATGTTGCTGAATAGTGCTTCATGAAGTCCAATTGCTGCTTGAACAACACCACCGATAGGACTCCCCATACAGGCGTCGACTGCTCTAGTTACGTCAGTGGCTGAGGATACGTCGCCTCGGACAACTGTGACCGTGGCCCCTGCCTCTCGCAATTGGTCTACAAGGTGTTTTGCACTGGGCTTTTCGCTTCCAGATCTACCTAGGAAGCAAAACTTTCGAGCGCCACGTAGTAGCATCCAGCGACTAAGACTGCGTCCTAAACCACCAAGACAGCCTACAAGAAGATAGTATTTTCCGGGACTGAATATTGTTTGGTATTTTGCGGGCAAGGTCTGATTAGGTGGTTAGTAGAGATGTCTATACACAAAACACGTACTTAATCACTCACTGGAATCACACTTTGGGGATTCTCCAAAGATATCACCACCTTTCCTACCCGATCCTTAGCTGAAAAGTGTCTGTAGGCGTGCACAATATCCGCTACATCGAATATAGTCATGGGCACAGTTTTAATGTGGCCTGAACGATACAATCCGAGTACCTCTTTAGTTTTACTATATCATGTTAGCTGATGAGATTCGGTAGTGAGAATGTATCATATATCTAGTAACTTACCTTGACCAAATACTTTGATAGTGTGAATCGTGGTGGAAAAACAGGTCGGAGAGGTCAAATGCAGTGAAGGTAGCATTCCGTAGGAACAGATGCATGCTAAGCTTTCCAGCATCGACAAGCTCACGCTTTCCTACCTCAATAAATCGCCCAAATTGTGCTATGCACTCCCAGCTAGCATGCAATAAGTCTCCAGCGAGTGAATTGATAATCACATCAACCCCACGGCCGCCAGTAATCATTTTCAAACCATCCACAAAAGAGGTATCTCTAGAAGAGAATATATGACTGTCCGAAATACCTAGCTCGTGGATAAGGAAGTTCCGCTTGGATTTAGAACCTACTGTAGTATAAATGACCGCTCCAGCCCTTTGTGCAATTGTGATCATGGCAATACCCAAGGCGCCAGCGCCTGCATGGATCAAAACCGATTCCCCAGCTCGAAGGTGTGCCCTGTCCTCTAGTGCGTACAAAGCCGTGGCATAGACAATTGGAAGTGTCGCCATAGCTGTAAATTCCTCTTCTGGCAACAGTTTATGTGCCGCCCATGCTGGTACACGCTCTCGTGTAGTAAAATAATTTGGTGCTGAGACGACAACTCTATCGCCTGGTTGCAGCTCAACACTAGGTCCTACAGCTACTACGACACCACTAAACTCAATGGCTGTTGTTGCTGTTCGTGTTTCTATAAGCCCGTTCAATGCGTAGATATCTTTAGCGTTCAAGCTCACCGCTTTAATGTCAACATCGATAAATCCGGACGGGAGACTTGTAGACGGCTCGCAGATTTGCTGAAAATGAATCGAGTCTGTGTTACCTACCTGGGCAACAGAGAGCCGAGCCGGTGAAACGTTGGTCAGTGGATCTTTTTGCATTGATTCTTGGTTTCCAAGCCGGCGTCGGAACAAGGAGTTGGCCTGCTTATCAGGAACGAAGCGGCTTATGTGGAGGAGTCCATTTAGTTGCACAAATTCTTTGTCATCTTTGTCACCAAAAGAATGGAGGATGTTGACTATATTCTCACAAGTGCGGTTTGTATTAGATTTGGAAAGATTGATTGGTCCAATGTCAACGACTGAGAAGCGTAGGAAGGGTTGCTCTAGCATTACGGCACGCGAAAGACCATTCGACATTGTGAGATTTGGATTTGGTTTAGCCAACATGTTCGCACCGGTCAACCATAGTAGCTCTGTCACAGTATTTGTTAGGATGCGGATAAGGTCCATCTCTCGTTGACTCATGCTAGCCAGGAGTTCTTGCTCAATCTCTAGCAGAGAAATACAAATTGTGTGAGCACTGATTTTGGCAGCCTGGACATCTTCTAGGGAAAGAATAAAGATTTTATATCCGCCGACACTTTGGAGCAGATAGTTCTTGAAAGATGTTGCCAGTTCGAGTAAATCTTGCGACGGCTTGTAGACCTGTCAAGATCGTTAGTATTCTGATGTTCAAACTGCAGCAGGCAGAACTACGTACCACGATACATATTTCTCTTCCATCGAATGCCGTTGTATCTTTAGGACGCTTTGCGAGAAGTGTGTCGCCCCGAACAGTCACAATAGTGAACTGGGTTTGAAGCCGGGATATAGCTATATCCATCTTAGGGCTTAGAATAAGCCCATCCTCCTTTAATAACGCTAAAATCTGGTCCACCACACTGTTCCATGACTGTTTTGATATTACATGCTACCAAAAATCATGTTAGCTTTCATTGATGAGTTGGCAACCTTTTTTCTAGAGATCTTACCTCCGAAATATAGATTAGATCCTAAAACCACGCGATTTAGTAACTTTCTCGACGAAAACTGTGTATAGTACTCACATATAGATTTTCTATGTTGGATTTCATCTGTAGCTCTCCTTCACTGATTGTCGCAACATCCCATGAATGGCAACGCGGAAAACCAGTATCCTTATCTAGAAGGTCGAGCCATTGTTTTCTCCACCCTTCCGATTCACTCGTTATTTCGAGAATTCGAAGTTTGGGGTTCTTATGCCCTGCGAGATCTAACAGAGCGCCAGCTGTAGCGAAATGCTGCTCACGATCACGCTCAGCGAAATCTTTCTGCTTCAGAATTTCGGCGACATACGCATCGAGTTGAACTTCGGCACTTATATCGAGTCTTAGAATATCAGGTTTCCAATGAGTGCGTAAAAATGGATGCCGTAGAAGTTTGTGCTGTTGGCTAGATGGTTGATCCGAATCTTCACCCTTCTTACCCTGGTACAACGAAAGTCGCACGTCTGTCAGGTCGATGATGGTGTTTCCCATAGGATCACGTAGTGTGCTGTCTATTCGATGCGTAGTGAAACCAGTCTTGTTTGCCCGGGTCTGTATTGTCGCCTCCCAGTCATGGTCGATTCTCCCAAATGTGCGAATCCGACCTTCCCCTATGAAGACGGGGAGATAAGGTCGAAGTGTGTTTATATTTCCCTTTGTCGTACCTATGATGGGAGCCTGAAGACAAGTATCGATGGTGATCGGATGTACGGAATAGTACGTCGAATCTGGATATGTGGCCACGGGAGGTATCAGAAGGGTTTTGCACTCTGTATCAAGCCTTTTGCGATTACCATCAGTACGTACGCTAGTCAGCGATCTGAAATGCTCCTCGAGGCAAAATCCCCCTTCTGTCGCCTTTGTATACCATTGTTCGGGGTCCCAAGTTTCGAATGCTTTTGTATTGGATAGCAGCACAGATCCTTGAATTTCTACCGAATTGTTCACACGTATTTCTCCAGCACAGTGGACAGTCGCATGCCCGGTCCCTACCGAGGATACACAATACTCAAACCATCCAGATGAAACGGTTACGGTTGACAACTTCCGCTTTGCTACCCTTGTATGAAGCTCAACGCCAGTGTCCGGTGTATCGTTAGATTTAGGAACAACGAGTGCCGCAGCGATGTTCACGTTGCGAAACTCGAACACAACACCGTGCTGCCCCTTATCCTGGCCAATCATACGGTCTTTTAATCCAAGAACTTGTGATAAAGCCTCGATTCCTATAGCAAGATATCCTGCGGCAGGAAAAATAATCTGGTCTTCTATCTTGTGACCGCTTATCCAGGGCATCTCGCTTAAACGTAGAATATTACGCCAGCACCAATTGATTCCATCCCCAGCGAGCTGCTTGGTCCCCAGAAGTTCGTGCCTCACATGTTCCCTATTGCGCAATTCAATACTAGCACGTGGCTCATACCAAAGCAACTTGTCTGGATAGTCCCACGGATAGGTGGGTAGATCATGAAGAGGCACCAAACCTGATTTCGGCAGGTGATTTACCACATGCCACTTAACTTCATGACCGTGTCCAAAAAGCTTCCCAGCTACATGTTTCATACATACATTCGAATTTTGCTTCCTGATCAATGTAGGGGTATATGGAAGCTGCAGATTTTCTAATTTGAGTCCAGCTCTGATCTGATCAAAAGGCCCTTTCAGTGCGGAATGTGGCCCAATCTCGATGAAATGATGTTTGCCTCTATTCGTAATGAGTTTCCCTAAGGCGGAGCTAAATTGTACTGGGTTTTCAAGGTTCTCTCGCCAATATGCTGTCGTCTTGATGTATTTCTCAAATATCCTGAGGTCACTTCCAGCTTTACCTACTGAAGAGTACATCGTGGCCACAAGGGGGGTGTCATCCGTAATATTAGCAGTTGGTAGATATTGTGAGAGTAGCTCCTCGTACAGTTCGCCAACCCCTTTCATCATGTAGGAGTGATATGCACGTTGGCCTGTCTCCAATTGACGAGCGAACATCCCTTGTGTCTTGATTTCCGCCTCGAGCGTTTTGATACTCTCTGGCAAGCCACTTAGCGTAACACTTTCGGGTGAATTGACGCAAGCTACAGATACTTTCCCTACAAGTGCATTCTGCTCAATGAGACTTTCGGCCGCCTTTTCCCCCATACCGATAGCCATCATAGCTCCACCCTGTGCCTGTGGCTGGCCTACAGCATAACCACGGAAGTAAGCTACAAGGATGGCTTGCGCGGCAGAGAGAAGTCCTGTAGTGTAGGCAGCGGCAATCTCGCCTGAGGAATGACCAATCACAGCAGAAACGACCAGGCCCCATTCACGTAATACATTCACGATTGCGATTTGAATTGCAGTACAGATTGGCTGGCTTCGCGTAACATTGTTGACTTGACTGATATCTGGGGCGTTTAATATAGTTTGTTCCAAGGTCCAACCAGGGGCGAAAGGAGGGGGCAAAGCTTGTAGAATGTGATCTAGCTGTCGTATGGTGGTCGCAAATGTCTCTTCCATGGTTAAGAGCTCTTTACCCATCCCTGCATACTGCGCACCCTGTCCAGTAAAGATGTAAGCTATAGGAAGAGGACTTGAAGATGTCGTGTCAGTTTTATCAATTTGAACAGTCAAGCCACTTCCATCAACGCCTTCCTGGACCAAGAGGTAACCTTTTTGTCTTAACCGCGATCGGCGTTGCGACAAAGTAAATGCCAGTCTCTCCAGATCATCCTTGGGGTATTTTGCAATGACTTGGGAAATCTTTTGAGCGCACAAATCGAGGGACTTCTTTGACGCTGCGGATACTGGCAGAACAAGAGGCCAATTTCCTACATCTTTAGTGACTGGTTTAATCCGTGACGAACCGCTTAGGTAACTATCAATGGATTCTAAGATAATGTGGGCATTTGCACCACCAAACCCAAAGGAGTTGATGCTAGCACGCCGGGTTGGTCTCGGCCATGGTTCCACTTCAGTCACGACCTGGAAATTGCGTGGACCAAGCCTCACTAAAACAAAAAGTTTAGCTGGAGTATGTTTGCTAGAGACTAATTAATTTATTACGCACTTACACTTAGGATTTAGTGTTGTGACGCCGTAGGTTGGAGGAATGCAGTTATTCTCAAACGACAGGACGACTTTAATGAACGATGTGAGACCGCTAGCCGCTTCACTATGACCCAAGTTGGTTTTTACCTAGTAGAAACCAACAAAATTAACAAATGATATAACGGCAGCGACTAATACAGTAGGTAAGCAAGCAAGTTATGCCTCGTCCTTTTTATCTTGTGCACATAGTTCCTGCCAACTCTGTACGGTGGAATAAAGGCAGCAAGACACAACCTACCCCCCCCTCCCATGGAATTTAAATATCACTCACCGACCCAAGCATGACAGGCACCCCTTCGCGATGGGCGAAGCACGATGAGAGCGCATCTACCTCGATTGGATCTCCCACCGCAGTACCCGTGCCATGGCACTCCACATAATCTGTACCACTAAAGGGGAGACCTGCGTTGGAATAAGCTTTCCGAATTACGGCTTCCTGGAAAGTTGCGCTTGGCTGCGCAATACCAGAGGTGTTGCCGTTTCTACACAACTCCAATTAGAACGAAATAACCTGACAATCTAGAGTAAACACATGTCTTACGCATTAACGGCTGTTCCGCGAATAATGGCGCGAATACAGTCCCCATCTTTAAGTGCAGACGAAAGACGCTTGAGATAGACCGCATTGATTCCTTCGCCCCGTCCATATCCATCAGCTGATATATCAAACGTGTGGCAAGTGGATGTTGGCGAAAGAACTCCACCTAAACTTGTTCCGAGATGTTGTTCGGGGGACATGATAACGTTAACTCCCGCCACAATTGCTCCATCACAATCACCGGATTGGATAGCTCGGACAGCGTTATGCACACAGTAAATGGACGAAGAGCATGCCGTGTCTAGGGCAAAACTATTCATGCAAGTCAGTATACTAAATGCATCTTTGGAGTAGTTAAACGAAAGAAGCAAGGTCAAATGTATACCTTGGTCCATGAAGATTGAACACGTGTGAGATTCTGTTCGCCAATATTGCAGTGCCTGATCCAGTAGCAGAGTATCTTGAACCATAGTCAGGGTCCCGGTTCTGCATTGCTTGATAGTCCATAGTGAAATTCCCAACATAGACTCCGGTTGTGGTGTCAGAAATTTGGTCCATTGACATACCAGCATTTTCCAGGCACTCATACACAACTTCCAGAAGTTGTCGCTGCTGTGGATCCAAGTATACTGTCTCCAAGTTATTGATTCCAAAGAAGTTGTTGTCAAACTTGCGGATGTCATTCTCTAAGAAATAACCTCCTTGAGCGGTCATTGCTCCACCGCGGTCTGCGCCTCCTGGGTGATAAAAACCTTTCATATTGAATGACTTTTGAGGCATTGGACCTTGGGCTGTTTTTTTCTTGACAAGAAAGTCCCATAGTTCGGACGGAGAGGAGATCCCCCCTGGAAGTCGGCAAGCTGAAAGTTGAGCTGTGTTAGAAACCCATAACTAATTCACGTTTTTATAGAGTTATGTAAGATGGCAAAGACCCATACCTTGTCCAACAACGCACACTAATTCACCATTGTAGCCATCGACATAGTCCGAGTCAATCTGGGGATTAGAAGGTGGTTTCGCACATTCGACAGACAATACGTCGCTGTATGCAGCGCCGTTAAGATGTGTGTTGCTAGAGCCTGTAAAAGGCAGATCAACAACCTGAGCCAGAGCTGTGGCGACTGCCATTGTTTATTGTTGTAGGATACAGAGCCCTAACCTTTCGGTACTATAGTTTAAATGCTGTACAATTCTGGTATAATTCTGGCCGGTCAAAAGTTCAGTAAACGCGCAGAGTCGGTATATTCATAAGATTCATGACATATTCTCTTCTACTATCCTATCCACCGCGTGAAAAGTTGGTCACCACCATGTAGCACAACCCGACCTCTACGCCAATCTACTGGAGGTAGCTGACGCTTGTTTGCTGACCGTGCCATGCCTGAGGTACCAGAGGACCGGATGACAAGGCGATCTAGGTAGCGAGATGTAATACCAGATATAGTACTGTTACTAGACTAGCCCTAGCGGTAGATAAAACAACCAAACACTTAATTCACTAGTGCACCAGGTAATTCGACTGCCGGTTATTTAGTCTACCAACACGCGGTCGCAGCACTCGGTGAGCATCTCCGCAGCATGAACACCTGATATTAGTTAATATACGACTTTAAAACATGCAGGTTCGTGGCGCGGCCCGAGAAGCGGCCCGAGAAGCGGCCCGGGAAGCCCGGACGCATTGGTCAAGACGCTCACTGCACGTCACCTCGGTATTTAGTTTCCAGCCACACGATGTGCAGGCTCGCAGGATAGACAAGGTCACATATCAGGCTTTATCCAGGGGGGTTTTATGCTGATAATCAATACTTCTCGGAATACACAAGCGCTTCCTCGATTCTATTTGCGGCCTTGCAATACGTGTTCCCCAACTGAGTTTCCGGCTGCTTCAGAAAAGGAAGCTGCCCTGGGGTTCAATCGGTGATGTAGTACTCTGTATGCATATGTGTGGCATGGAATATTGTATCTATCAGAGGTCGGCTTCGTACATTGACGTGCATCAACGTGCATTGATCTTCCCCAGACTCTCTACAACGGCTGTACTCCACTCTAAGTTGAGAGCAACAAGGTAAATTTGCCAAAGTATGAGGCATCCGCAAGTGGTGGTATTTTGAATTAATAGTGAACGTGAATCGGTCTCTCTTTGACGATAATTTGTATTGTAACCACCAGATATTCCTAGCAGATAAGCCTTCCGACTTTTTGGTTCGTGTCACCCAAGATACTTTGAAAGACTTGTGCAATCCACACCCTATCTTGAACAAACATGGCGACTCCTTTGAAAGAAGGCGAACTTAACGAATATGGCCTCCCGTACAACCCCCGAGCTATAGGCTACATAGCGCAGGGATTTCCAGCTCCAGGGCTCCGCCGAACAGTTCGGCACATCACTGGCCACGATGCAGAGGGAAAAGAGATCTTTCTCAGCACTGACTGTGGGGATCACCACCTTATCATGGGCGAGCAGCAGGCGCTGTCTAACATCGTGTACTCCACTCATGAAACTCCGGTGGACATCAATGATGATCTCGATGTTAAGCATGCCAAGGAGAATGTGGTGCGTATCAATTCGCATATAAATACATATATATCGGGGTCGAGAGATGATAAAAGTGCAAATGAATTACCACGTATTCTTGCTTCGCCCAACTGAACACTGCTGATTTGAACGTGTAATTCAAAGCCACCACTACATTACGAGCACGGTACTGTAGTTCGAATGATTGATTTTGCTCCCAATGAGCTTACACCATTGCACCGCGCACTATCCATTGATTATGGAATTGTGCTAGAGGGCGAATTCGAACTAATCCTCCAATCTGGCGAGAAACGAATAATGCGGCAAGGGGACATCAGCATCCAGCGAGCTACAGCGCATCAGTGGAAGAACTTGTCAGGCGGTGGTACATTGCCAGGTCGGATGATTTGGATCCTTGTTAGTGTCAAAGATGTGATTGTGAATGGAAAGAAGTTAGAAGGTTTTATGGGCCCTTTGTCGATCTATTATGATGAAGAGACTGAGAAGGAAACGGAGAATAAGGAGGTGAAATAGATCAAATATTTCGTGATAACTATATTGAGTATTTGATAATGGGCTCGAACCCGATGTTACTTTGTACCGTTAAGACTCTGTCAATGGGACAACCAAGTCAAAGGTTACCAAATTTTGTGTTCAGTTTAACTTTTCAGAGATACCCATCAAGGTTTCCTTCCTATGTCCTCTTGTTTGCACCAGCCCGATATGCGTCTTTTAACTTGTTGAAGTTGAATAAGCCCCACAAGATGCGGTCCTGGAACTCACTTCATTAGTGATCTGACATTGATGAATAGCAGGATTCTAAGCGTGCGTACCCAGATTGTACGGGGTGCAAAGGTGTCAAAAAGGCGGGTTATGTAGGTGGCATTGCCAAACCAGAACCACGCTTTCGGGGAAGATTTTAAACTTTGAGAGACGACATTTTGTGCATACACAGAGCGATCAGTGGTAACTATATACGTAAAAGGTTATGTGATCAGCCGAACTATCCCAAGAGACTTATATAGGAGCGACACACCTGGTACTCTTTGAACATGTTGCGTGAATTCCTTTGCGAGTGGGGAAAAATATGAATCTATCCAATTGTCAAAGCAATATTCTGACTGGAAGAGAATGGTCATGTATGAAATTCCTTTACTTTCTGGCAACACTCTTTCTCTGTCTGTCTTGAGGAAATTGGTACCAACTTCACCGGAGATGATCTGGTGAAAGAATTTGTTAATCGACAGTTAGGGGTTTGTTCAGTCCCTCAACAGAAGTGGTACATACTGTCAAAACCTTAACGCTGAAATATTGAAGAACGGTTAGAATGACAGCATTGCCGTGTATTATCCTATTCGCAAGGAGTGAACAAGCTCTTACTCAAATGGAGCCATCTCAACTCGGAGTGTGCTCGACCAGTGATGAAGGGCTGCCTTGCTGGCATTGTAGGATGCTAAGTTTAGGTGAACAAGGCTCTTCAGACTCCATGGGCAACAAGACTCACATCCATAAACATACGGAATAATGCCGCCGATAGATCCTATATTCACGATGGTTCCAGTAGATTTTATTAGAGCATCATGGAAATGGTGAACCATTCGCATTGGCCCAAAGACATTCACATCAAACATCTTTTGCACGGCATTGACATCGGTATCAATTGCTGTCATGGTATAGCCTATCTCAAACTGACTTAGCTTATGATTACACTTGCCGTTTTTAAACTTACAGATTCCTCTTGGTATGGTGAGCACTTTTGATCATTGGCATTTGAAAGTTAGAGAACAAACAAGGACCAAGAGCTATACTCACGCATTGTTCACAAGTATATCAAGATAACCCCCAGTAAGCTTGACGACATTTTCTCTCAGTGCGAGGATAGATTCTTCATTCGTCACGTCTAATGGGAATGAAATTATTCCAGCAGTAGCTAGATGCTGATACGATTCCGTAGGAAGCACAGTGGCAATAGGGGTGATATTTCGACTAGCATACTCTCGTGCCAGTGCTTCACCAATGCCCCCTTCTCCACACCTATCAGATAACTCAGTTCATGATGACTGAAGTAATAAAAGTTGGGCAGAAACACACCCAGAGATCAGGGCAAATTTCGTTGGTCGGTGCGACATGGCCAAAGTCATGATCAAGACGAGATTCTCAAGACGGCATTTCACTCTCGAATTGTAGTGGTAAACTCATGGATTAGTTGATCGATGCCCTCCTATTGTGGTTTGGAAGTCGATGTTTTGATCTATATTAGGTTAGCGTTGAATTGAAATTGGAGTCAAGTTCCCTAAACCTTACCGTATCGCCCTTATGCTACTACGTGTACGCTCAAAATCCCCAGCGTATTGGTCCCTTATCTTACAGCATGTAGAACTCTAGGCTTCAACTTACAAGGACTCAAAGGGAAAGCCACCAACCTTTGGCCTTGACAAGCTAGTCCACTTTCACTAGGAGGTAATAAGTTCCAGAACAGTTTTGAATCTTATTAAAAGCTGCAATTAATAAAGACTCCTTGACCTCACGCCCTAATCAGAATGCGCTGTTTCGGGAGGGTAGGGGTGAAAGATTTACGAATTCGGGAGGGGAATATGAAGATGATTAACAGGCTCATAGTCGTTGATCTCCTAACCTATCACAAATTGTCATCCTTGGTGATGTTGCATGCATTAAGCTCGTTCGTCTTCACACTCGCAAAATTGGTGATTCGGAATGAATTGAATGGTTGGTTGACTCAGATTAACCGCTGCAAGGCGGCTGGCTATGCAGGTAAGGCCACGCAAGGCCGTGAGGCACGGTCTTCCGCAGTATGAAAGATTCGTTCAAAAGTCATGATTCCCGCTAGCAAGGGTAGCCAGTCTGCTCCTGTCAAATAGCATCTGTATCCAAGTTCTCGGGTCCGAGTAGATTGCTTGCAGAATAAGCAACTTTTATCTACTGTATTAAGGATCCGGCTATAATTTACTGTATTGCATCGTAGCCAATAAGAGCACTAATCTAACCTTCCATCCAACTGAAGGATGGGGCCGGCATTTATTATATTCTATTGGCAAAGTTTAATGGTAGCGAATAAAGGAACTAATCCAACCTTCCATCCAACTGAAGGATTGAGCCGGCATTTATTATATTCT
>Ga0247810_10000186_pt1 | contig 98642 bp, 90 predicted proteins | sample UWRJL119311C1_FD_179918 | JGI IMG/M metagenome (GOLD analysis project Ga0247810, IMG submission 179918) | Plant litter microbial communities from Arlington Agricultural Research Station in Wisconsin, United States - UWRJ-L119-311C-1 | ecosystem: Environmental > Terrestrial > Plant litter >...
GCTTGCTTAATTAGCTTCCCTTATTTCAAATCTCCCATCACCTCATCCCCCTCTTCCCTTTCGTCGTTACCTCCGTAGCGGGTTGCAAAGGTAGAAAATTTTTTAACTCCGCAAAAACTTTTTTGAAAGATTTGCTAAGCAATTCCCTAAGTAGCTATACACAAGCGAAATAATTAATTGAATTATTTAATATTGAGTTAAATTCCAATAATTAGAATAGTGTTGAACTAATAAATGGTTTTGAAGCTAACAAATAGGTTATATAACCAAATAAATAGGGAGAGGAGTGTAGTTACTATATACTACAATTTATTAGGATCTTTTCTTACGCTTTTTAGCAATTGTATTTTAACATAGATGCAGGCTACAAAGGTTGCTCCAAAGAATGCAACAATTAAGGGGCTGTTATTATTATATGCCCAACTCATTCCAACAATAGAAAGTATAAGGCCTAAATTTAACAATACATTAAAAAGAATTTTTTTGCCCATTTTAAGGATTTTCTAATGAGGAAAGGATTAAATATAAGAAAACAGCATAAATTTTGAATGAAAGAATTTCAGCATTAACCTTATTCAATCATTCAAAATTTTCTATTATGATATTAGTAAACTGGCATATTAGGATCGTAAGATTCTTGCCAAGCTAAAATACCGCCTTTAAGATTGTATAAATTATCAAATCCATGTAATTGTTCTAATTGCATAATTGCTGCAGCACTTCTTTTACCGCTACGACATTGTACAATAACAGGTTTATCTGTTGCGATCTGATCTGTTTCGATTAGGATACCTCCCAATGGAATGTTCAACCCATCTAGATTTGATGTTTCATACTCGAAAGTTTCTCTTACATCAATTAGTTGAAAATCTTCTTTATTATCTATTTTTTGCTTTAATTCTTGTACTGAAATCTCTTTCATGCTCTTATATTTTTTACAAATATACAAAAAACAGTTATTGCGAAGTTGCTGTTAATTGCGAGATAGGGATTTTAATCTTATTGATAACTGACGCCCCATCCCTAAAAGAAACATAATATAGTGTTTCGTTCTTTTCATCATAAAACGGATTGGTATCAAAACTTTGTCCGTTAACTTTTGGGCCTAAATTTTTCGGTTCAGACCAATTTTTCCAAGTATCATCCAAGCGTGTGCTTACATAAATATCAAAATCGCCATATCCACTATAGCCATTGCTGGTAAAAATTAGGGTTTTATTATCACTCAATAGAAAGGGATTGGTTTCATCAGCAGCCGTATTTAAACTTTTGCTCATATTTTGTAGCAGTCCGAATGTATCTTCATCCTTGGGCGTGGAGAAATAAAGATCATATCCACCTTGTGTTAAATCTGATTCAATCCCAAATAAGATATGTTGATTATCTTTTGCAAGGAATACATCTGCATAATCTCCATAATTATTGTAACCAACCACTCTTAATGGCTTTTTATAAGTAAAAATTCCATTTTCCCAACTAAAAAAATCAAAGCCTAAATCATCTCCGCCTCTTCGCCATTTATTCTCACTACCCATCAACATTGTTTTTGTTTCAGGAGAAAAACCTAATATGTAATTCAATTTTTTATCGTTTCTGATTTTTTTTGTTACATCTACTATTCGTGTTGGGTTAGCTAAATCGATAGCGTGAATTTCTCCAGCCTTTTCGTACATACTAACAGTATAATATAACTCATTATCGTATATTAATATGGAACTTAGATCGTAGTCCTTATCTGGAGAATAGATTAATTTCTCGGCATCTGCAAATTTATCGGCACCACTAAGTACGTTAATTTGTGGTTGTATAGGCTCTTCTGTATCTGAAACCGCAATAGCATCTAGCTGTTTTTGCCCTGGCTTTAAAGAAAAATTAAACTCAACCCGCACCATTTTAACGTTATTTTCTGGCGTTTGTAGCATTACGTATTCGATATCGGCATTATGAGATACGTCTATACTTTTCTCTATTTTACGTCTTTTTCTATTGAAATAATATGCCCTATCTGGATTAGCACCTGACTGCCAATTATTTACCCATCTTACAAAATCACTTTGCTTTTTAATGACTGTACGAAATTTACCAGAGGCATCTGCCACCATTACTTTGGTTACGCAGCCAGCATTAAGGTTTTCGAAAATGGCGATCTGTTTTACGGTTTGGGCTTTATCGAGCTCTATTTCTACAAAGCCATTTCCCAAAGCATCTTTAGCTACCCATGCATTGGCACTTGGTCCACCCTGAGGAAAGGCGTCTGGCTTACCAGCGATACGTTTTATACCATTTACTTTGCCGCCTAAATCTGAAGAGTATTTTACGATTCTACTTGCATATTGGATTTGTTGAGCTTGCAATTTTAAGGACAGCAGGAGACAAAGAGTAATAATTTTTTTCATGATGCCATTTTTTAGTGAAGGTGATACGGACGGATTATAAAAAACGGCTGCAGGCAAACCTGCAACCGAACCATAAACAATGTTGTTTGCACAACTAGTTGTTAACTTTAATTTTTTCTACTCTTTTATTCTTGAAGGCAAAAATAAACTCTCCATCGTCTGAGATGTCTATTCCATCTCCGTATCTATCACTACCTCCTTTACCTTTCGATTCTACTTTACCTTTAATGTCTCCGTTGGTCATATCTACTCCATAGATTACATTTTTTGAATTTTTTTGATTGCGTAAGAAGTAATTTCCGCCAATTTCATAGAAGAAATCTACGTCTGGCAATTTATCTGTAGCATAAACTCTTTTGCCATCTGCTTTTTTATAACTCGCTAATCCTCTTTCAGAAAGCACAACCACATTGTCGTCGAAATCTATTACATCTGTAGCCTTACCAACTCTGGCATCGTTGTGTTTTACATCAAATATTTGTTTACCTGAAGAGATATCATATGAATAAAATTGATCACCATCGCCAACAAAAACAGTTTTATCTTCGTGGATTATCATATCTGTAATGCGCTTGTCGAATTTCTCAGAGCGCCAAACCGTTTGTCCAGTTTTATCATCTAAAGAAAGTATACCATTCTTTTGAGCAATATAATCTGTATAGATTTTATACTCCGTTTCCATTCCACTAGTAGTTCTTCTGGTAGCTATCTCTTGTACTTCTACTTTACCACCCACTTGTACCATTACCCTATCATTAGTTTTATAAATGTGTGGCATAGAAAATGCGCCTGCTATTTTTTCTGACGCCCAAAGTAATTTTCCAGTTTCTATATCATGTTTCTCTACATATTTAGTACGGCTACGATTAGCAAAAATTACAATATAGACGGCATCTTTAGTAAAAATTGGATCTGCCAAAGTACCATAGATACCTTTTTTAGTTTTGTTACCTAAGAAACCAGAGTTTTTACTCATATCGTTTTCATAATCAACTTCCCAAACTTTTTGACCGTTATCTAAATTGAAACATTGCAGGCCATCAAGCCATAAATACACTTTACCATCTTTTATATCTAAATTAACTAAGGCTTCTCTTGTAATTAGTTTTTTCTCAATTGTACCTCTAAAAGTAGCATCCCACAAAATTTCGCCATTGGCAGCGTTAATTTTTACCAGCTGATTTTTAAAGCCCGAAAACAATGCTGCCAGCGCAGTAGGCTTATAGTTAATCATTACAATTTCGTTCCTACTTTTATCGTAAACGTATTTGCCGATACTCCCTTTAAAGAGTTTGGTTTCCCAGATTTTTTCTCCTGTTTTTGCTCTCACCATGTTCAATCCATCTTTTTGGGCAATCATAAAAGCATCAAGTTCATTGATATAGTTTACTGTTTCTACTGGACCACCATCTTTAGAAAGTAGATTTTGATAGTTTTCGGTATTCCACATTTCTTTGCCAGTTTTTACATTGATTACCGCAATGCGATCTGTGCCTAGCTTTCTGCTATCGAACAGAAATAAGTAACCACCATCTTTACTTTTTATATAGTATTGATATTCTGAAGAATTAGTTTTATTAGTAGTTATTTTTTTATAATCTCCTTCCCAAAGTTGTTTTCCATCTGCATCTAATACTGTAGCAGAGTTATCATCTGTACCCAAAATATAGGTTCCTTCAGAATTGACCATCGAGATAACATTAGCCTTATTAGCAAATTCCGATTCCCAAACGGTTTTAAATTGCCCAGATTTCTTAGCGCTTTTTTTTCCAACTAATTTACCCAATTGGGCGTTTGCAAAACCTCCTGTTAAGGACATAAGGATTGCGATAAAAAGTAATTTTTTGTTCATGGTTTTGGTTTTAAATATTATTCGATGTTTATAGTTTGTCTGATTTTATAGCGTTGTTGCTTTGGCAGCTTGAATTCGAATTTGTGCTTCATCACTACATCTGCTGCGTATTCGATAAAATCGATGTTTTTGATATCGCTATCTACCTTAAAAAACGATGATAATTTGCCGTTTTGAACTACAGCTATGTCTACTACCATATAGCCCTTTACCGAACTGAACTTTTTGTTCTTCTTCTTTAAAAAGTCGGAGCTTTTAAATAGCTCATCAACCTCTTTTGTTACTGCTTCTTGTACTTGTTCTTCTTCGGTTAACACTGCTCTTTTTTGTGCAGCTGCATTAACTGAACAAAAAGCGATAGCGAATAAGCATAGCCCAATAGCTACAAAGTGTTTTCTTAAGGATGTTATTTTTAGCATAATGGAAAGCGTTTTTTCTACTATCCAAAATTGAATGAAATTTTATGTCGATTAAATACCCTTAATTTGGTATTTTAGCATACCCAATAACACGTAGAGAACTATATTTTTAATGTAATTACTGTAACAACTTGGGAATAAATGCGTTTAACTATAAATCCCGTTAATTGGTTCATCCCATGAATGACATCTCTCGTTTCTTTTGGTTCTGCTCTGGCGCACATCTGGCAACCTTAGAAAAACATCCTACAGAGCATAATAAATACTTCGGTATTGGTGCTACTATTTTCTTTACTGGTTTATTTGCTGCACTTTCTGGTGGTTATGCTATGTATTTTGTGTTTAGCGGATCTACCTTAGCTTGGTTATTCGCTATATTTTTTGGCATAATTTGGGGGTTGGCCATATTTAATATGGATAGATACATTGTATCAAGTATTAATAAAAGTGCAAGTACCAGCAAACAGGTTTTACAAGCAACACCAAGAATTTTGCTAGCAATAATGATTGGGATGGTAATTTCTAGACCACTGGAATTAAAAATATTTGATAAAGAAATTAAACAACGTTTAAGTGTGAGCTATTTGAATGGTCAACGAGCCAAAATAGATACTTTAAATAAGGCTTTCGATAAAAAATATACCGTAGAACTTAATAAATTAAAAGAGGTTAAAACACAACGAGATTCGCTGGCAGCAGGTATCAAAGCTGATAGACAAAAGCTAAACTTTGAGATTTTCGGTAATAAAACAACAGAAACATCGGGTGTAATGGGTTATGGTCCTTATGCCAAGAGAAAGGAAGAAGAACTAAGGCTACGCCAACAAAGTTTAGATACTTTAAACACAGATGTTAGAGCTTTAGAAAAATTTGTAGATGGCCGAAAACAGTTTGATGGTTTAATGAGCGAAAATCTTTACACCAAAAAACAATTAGATAGCTTAACAAGTATTGCTGGTTTTGCGGATAGAAATTGGGCTTTAGGGCAATTAAGTTATAATGTAGATGGCTCTAAAGATAACAATACTGCAATTGCCATTACGTTTATAGGTCTATTATTCGTGTTTTTTGAGTGTTTACCTGTATTTGTTAAATTAATGAGTGGCCGAGGACCTTATGACAAGGCCATAGAAAATATAGAATTTACCCATATTCATCATTCTAATAAAGATAGAGAGTTTGAGGTGGAGGTAACTGATGGCATACATGAAACTAGAACAGGTACCGACACCGAAAAACGGAAAGAATTGATTAGAAGAAGGGCTGTTAAAGAATTAAACCAAGAAGATTAAGACCAATACATGCACGTAATAATTTGAACACAATTTGCTGTTTTTATTGAATAGCAGTACCTTAACGCAAATTTAGGTGGGCTTAGCCAATAAATTCCGAAAAACTTATACTACTAACTAAAAATGATGAAAAAAACACTTTACACTTTATGCCTGATATTTGTTACCGCAATTGCTTCGGCTCAGGATATTAATAAAATTATAACCAAAGACTACGTAGACCATTTGATTAAAACTTTAGCTAGCGATGAAATGCAGGGCAGAAGAACCTTTACTCCTGGTATTGATAAAGCGGCTACTTTTATTGAAAGTGAGTTTAAACAGATTGGTTTAAAACCATTAACTGGCGAAACTAGTTATCGCCAAACGTTTTATAAATATCAGCTTAAGCCTTCGGCTGCTGTAGTAACTATTGATGGGCAAAAAATTGCTGCCGAAAACATTCTAGTTCTTGGTCACAATAACGAACAACTAACCTTTGACCAAACCAATAGCGACGGCTGGATTAAACTAGATCCTGAAAAAGATTTTAATAGTCAATACCGTAATTTAGCAAGAGCAGGTAAAAAACAAATAGTTTTGGTTGATATCAAATTTGTTGACGCTTTTAAACGTTTAAAAACTAGCCCAGTTAGAGCAACAATGGTTGATGATGTGAACCCAGCAAATGCAACAGCGATGGTATTTGTATTAGATAAAGAAAGTATTGCTAAAGATTTTAAGGTAGAACTTAAAAATGAAGTAACCAAAATGCCTTTATTTAATGTTGCTGGTGTTATTCCAGGCAAATCTAAAGCTAAAGAATTTGTAGTTTTTGGTGGTCATTATGATCACAATGGCATCATTAAACCTAAAGAAGCAGGTGCTGATAGCATTATGAATGGTGCTGACGATGACGCTTCTGGCACATCTGCAGTTATTGCGTTAGCAAAATATTATAAAAAATTAAACAATAATGAGCGTACCTTAATTTTTGTAGCATTTACTGGCGAAGAAATGGGAATGTTTGGATCGAAGTACTTTTCTCAAAAACTAAATCCTGACGAAGTAGTTGCTATGTTTAATATCGAAATGATTGGTAAAGATAGTAAATTCGGTAAAAACACAGCCTTTATTACTGGTTATGAGAAATCAGATCTGGGGAAAATATTACAGAAAAATTTAGAGGGTACCGAGTTTACTTTCCATCCAGATCCTTATACTGCACAGAATTTATTTTACAGGAGCGATAATGCAACATTGGCAGCATTAGGTGTTCCTGCACATACCATTAGTACAGATCAAATTGATATTGATCCTCATTACCACCAAGTAACTGATGAGTACAAAACATTGGATGTAGAAAATATTCTTTCAACCATTAGAGCAATTGCTAAAAGTGCGGTTAGTATTGTTAAAGGAATAGATACACCTTCTCGCGTTCCTAAATTAACTGGAAGATAAGCCTAAATAGCAATTTCCATTACATAATCATTCATATAGAAACCGTTGCCGATATTAATGTCAACGGTTTCTTTTATTTTAAAGCCCGCTTTTAAATAGAAATCTTTCGCATTATTATTCCTATTTACATTGAGCTGCAATGTTTTTCCTCCGTTATGTTTAGCTAGACGTACAACTTCGTTGATGAGTATTTTACCTACTCCTTTTCCATGCATCTCTAGCAAAACATATAACTTGTGTAATTTATAAGTGCCATTGTTTGGATCTATCACAGAAAAGCCTGCAAATCCCACATCTTTTCCATTTTCTGAAGCGATTAAAAAGGTGTGACCTTGCTGAAGCTGACTTAGCAATTCGCCCTTATTATACATCAGCTCTAACATGTATCGCAATTGATCTTGTTCGATGTAATCTCCATAAGTTTGTGGCCAAATCTCTTCGGCTAACTCAGTTATGATTTCAATATCTTCTTCCTTAGCTTTTCTTAAAATGATCATAACAATTCGCTTAAAAATAAGTAATCTGTACCAAATACAAAACTTACGAAACCATCTTTTAACACTACAAAATCTCCATTCTCTTCTTGCTTTAAATTGCTAGTTTCGAAATAAGAGATAATATCGATATGAAAAATAGTGCCTGCAGGTTTCCAGATACTAAAACCAGGTTTTACTGCATAGCTTTTCTCCGTTTCTGTAAATAAAACAATGTTAATCTCTGGTAAAAAATCAGCCACATCATCAAACTTGTTTTCCTTACTAATAATATTTACTGCTGGATATTTTTCGGACACTAAATATTTAACTACGGTTTGCAAACTCTCAGTAGCGGAGTAAATCCATTTGGTATTTTCTTGGTTGGCTAAAGTCTCATCCGTTCCTAAAACAACATCAACTTTTAGCCCTAATGAAATCACTTTTTCATATTCACTAGCTGCTACCAACAAAGTTGGGCTCCATTCTAATAGTTGTCCCAAATATTCCTCATCAAAATTGCCTAAATGATGAATGTATAGGGCTGGTTCTTGTTTTTCTCTTACGATGTGATGTGATGACATAAAGCGAAGTTAGTAATCATTTTTAATTAGCATTTGGGAAATTAAAAAGTTGGGAAGGTTTTTTGCTAAAGATTTAAAATAACATCTTTTTGACCGATACCTTAACATTACTTAACAAAGTTCGAATTTTTAAAAGCATTTATTAAAATCTCTTTGTCTGTTTCAGTATTATAATTAATGCTTATGCCAAAATCGTAGCCATTTATCAGCTTGTTATATGTTATTTGATTTAACAAGACTTCGCCATTTGGACCAAAAAGCGTGATGTTGAAAGTTTGAAATTTTTGTCCCGCTATAAGTTCTGTTGCAGATAGGGTATCTACCTTAATTTTTTGATTAGTGTAGGTATCATAAATTATTTTTTTTACTAATTGTCTGTTTACTAAATAATCTCCATCCTGAGTTAAATCAAAAACTTGCGCCGTTGCGAGCAAAGAATTAAACTGATTTTTTTGAAAATTAACTAATAATAATGATTTGCTGCTTGTTGTTTCGTCGTCATTTGAATTAGCTAAAGCTTGTTTCCACTTTTTCTCGTTTGCCGCCAACCGGGTTTTACTAAGCTTCTTATAACCCTCAGGAATTTCGATTGTCCACCCAACTTCTTTACTGGTATAAGTCTCTAACTTAGCTTTTTCTTCTTTTGGAGTTGATGAATTACAAGCGGCAAAAAAAATACCCAGAAACGTTAGGAGATATAAGTTTGGCTTCATAACAGTGTATTTATTGTTTTTAATGAGTTTGCAGGTTATCGCTTATTGTAATCTTATGATAGGATGTATATTATCCTAAATCAGCGAAGTAGACTGAATAAAGGAAGATGCAACAACAAGATATAAAATTAACATTTGCTTTTTAAATTGTCGCCAAATGGCACAGTTTTTTGTATCTAGCCCCGCGTGAAAGCGGTACCCTGCAGCGAGGAGTAAAATGACGAAGCGAAGCGTACAAGCGAAACACGGGAACAGGCATTACTATTAGCACGGGTATTGCGCTTTAAAATTTGCAAAATCTTTTTAATTCTATAACAATGAGTTAAAATAAAATAGTTATTTTAGTGAGGATGAGCAAAAGTAAATTCGAAATTTCTAAAGAAAGTGGGCCCCATTTAAGGTTGGCAAGTTTAGTAGGTAGCTGGGACGGGCGCACACGCACTTGGTTTGAGAAAGATGTTCTGGCAGATGAATCGCCGATGAGAGGCAAAATTACTGCTATTATGGATAGCAGATTTATTCGCTATGAATATACGGGCACTTTAAATGGCAAGCCTTTTGAAGGAATCATGCTTTGGGGTTATGATTTGGGAAACAATAAATGCCAATGCAGCTGGATAGACACTTTCCACATGGGCACTGCAATAATGGCTGCTGAAGGTGACGAAACAGGTAACGGCTTTTCTGTGCTGGGCAGTTATGGTGGTCCTGATATGCTAAAACCTTGGGGGTGGAAAACTGAACTAGAAATCATTAATTCAGAGCAGTTTATCATCAGGGCCTTTAACATTTCGCCTGAAGGCGAGGAGGCTAAAGCTACAGAAACGATTTACCATAGGTTTTAATAAAAGGCCCAATTTATGAGCAGTGTTTCTTAATGAAATCTAAAAAGAAACAAGATTTCCCTACAAAAATTTGTGTTGTTCGAGATAGGCCATTTTCATGGCAAAAAAAGTGTGGAAAACTTGGTTTTAACTCAAGAGTTCAAAATCTCCAATCGCTTTTTCTTGACCATTTACCATTATGGAAAGTTTATGATGACCTATATGAAATTTCCGTGTGGTGATTAATTTAAAACTCTGTTTCCGTTGTAATTTAATTTCCGCACCTGCGGGATAGGCTTTTTCGCTAATCTTAAAAACTTTACCTGCTAATGAACCATTATTTTTAAGGTAATGAACAGTATATTCTAATCTGATGTAGCGTTCAATTTGATCTTCATTTTTAATATAAAATGAGAATAGAACCTCGCCTCCGATGTTAATTTTTGGTGTTTCAATTTTAAAATCTACTACAGCTAAGTGATTGGCATCTAAACCATAAAAACTTAAAATTTCTGGATGACCGCTTTTAAGCAGACTTCTACAAGCATGTTTAATTATAGCATCCGTTTCTTTGCCTAACCCTTTCCATTTTTTTGCGATTTCTATTACAACTTCTGGATTATCTTTTGTAATGTCATTTAAGTTATTGGCTACGCTTCTTCTTACATATTCAGAAGGGTCGTTCTTGAGATTTTCTAATATGGGCAGAATCAATGCAGGATCTTTTTTTAATGCAGGAATTGACGCACCCCAAGGCAAACGTGGTCGGCTACCTTCGCTTGCAAAGCGACGAACGTGATGATTTTTATGAGTTGACATTCGCAACATTTCTTCCATTAATCGATCTCCATATTTTAACAAAAACGGGCGAACTGCAAATTCTGCGCTTATAAATTGGGTTAAAAATTCTAATGCTTTAACAGAATTTTCGTAGTCTTCTAATCCATACTTTGCAATGTAGTCTGGCAGGAACATAAATACCAAACCTTGTTCGCCAAAACCATCCGCTCTTAATTGTGTTACAATATATTCCATCAATTTCGTACTCTCTGCAAAATCTGTAGGCATAAATTGATGCAATACTTTAGTGGTATGTTGTACTCTTTCCTTCCATTCCATATTATAAAAAGCATCATTTAAAATTGCTTTCATAAACTTTGCAGATTGAAAATTAGGAACTACTTTTTCTAAACTTGTAGCTAATCGCTCGTAAAATGGTTTATTATAAATGTCTTTGATTAATCCCATAAACTAATTACTCTTAAATAAATCTAAATAATCCTTAAAAACATATAGCTTATTTCTTTGGGCACCAGATATTTCTTTTAAAATTTCTAATCTTTCTAAATCAGCAATTAATTTATACGCTGTAACATTTGATTTTTTTATAATTTCTTCTACTTTAGAAACTTCAACAATTGGTTGAGTGTATAAATATTCTACTACTTTTTTTGCATCAATATTTCTATTGCCTAAGCTTTTCATTTTCAAATCTAAATTTCTTTGTAGCTGCATAATTCCATCAAAAGTAATAACACCTTTTTTTGATGTTTCTATCACTCCAGTAAGAAAAAATTTGAACCATTGATTGATGTCGTTATGAGTTCTAGCTCTCATTAAATTATCATAATACAACATTCTATTATTCTCAAAAAAATCTGAAAGATATAGGATCGGCTGTTTCAAAATTCCTTTACTAACTAAATATAATGTAATTAATAACCTTCCAACACGCCCATTCCCATCCAAGAATGGGTGAATAGTTTCAAACTGATAATGAATAATAGCAATCTTTATTAAGTCTGGCAAAGGACTAAAGTCATCGTTAGCGAATTTTTCTAAATCAGACATTAATTCACTAATTGAATTGTGAACCGGGGGAATAAAAACTGCATCATTAAGTGTTGCTCCGCCAATCCAATTTTGGCTTGTTCTATATTCTCCTGGCAATTTATGTTTTCCTCTAACTCCCTGTAATAATATTTTATGAGTTTGTTTTATTAGTCTAGAGGAAAATGGTAAGCTATGCAATAATTTCACAGCCTCATTCATTGCAGTAATATAGTTGTGAACTTCCTCCCAATCGTCTCTCTTTTCTTGAGCAATTTCTTCTTTACTTAAAAAAACCTCCTCCATATTGGTTTGGGTTCCTTCTATCTTAGACGATTGAGTAGCTTCTTTAGCTATATGCATTCTAATAAATAGGTCAATATTTATATATTCAGAATACATGTCTAATCTTCCTAGATACCTATCAGCCTTACTTAGTAGCTTTATTACATCCATATCATTAAGCTGCCACTCCCTATTTATGTAGTTTGGCTGAAAACTTTTATAATGATTGTGGTTGATGTAAACTCCCGAGATAAATGCTTCCATATTTATATTTCTTAAACAAACATACCGTTATTTAAGAAAACAAGCAATAAACTTAAATAATAATTTATTTGCTTAAGCTTATTCGCAAATAAATTAATCAAAAAATGTACTGATCAAGAAAATATATTTAAACACCGCTATTTACAAAGAAACCACCATCTACATTAATTAACGTTCCCGTAACAAATGCAGAAGCATCGCTCAGCAGCCATTGCAAAGCCCCAATTAATTCATCTGTATCTCCAAAACGTCTAAATGGGGTTTGTTGGATTACCAAATTACCACGTTCAGTATAAGAACCATCGGTATTGGTTAACAATGCTCTATTTTGCTCAGTTAAGAAAAATCCTGGTGCAATGGCATTCATCCTTACTTTATCTCCAAAACGATTAGCTAATTCTACCGAAAACCATTGAGTATAACAATCTATAGCTGCTTTACCCATGCTATAACCTAAAACTCTGGTAATTACTCTTTTTGAGCTCATTGATGAAATATTCACAATACTTCCTTTTCCAGCATCAACCATTGCTTTACCAAAAACCTGAGTTGGTATTAATGTTCCCCATAAATTTAACTCCATTGCTTTACGCATTCCATCTATGTTCATTCCAAAAATATCGTCATCCTTTTGGATAATGGCTTCCGGAATATTTCCTCCTGCAGCATTTACCAACCCATCTATTCTTCCAAATGCAGCTAAAATTTTATCCTTTGCGGCTTCCAAAGCGTTTTCATCTAATACATCAGCAATTAATGCGATTGCTTTTCCACCATTTTTATTTACTTCCTCGGCTCGTTCATTAGCTACCTTTTCATTTCTGCCTAATATGCCCACTGTTCCGCCAGCAACAACAATGCCTTTAACAAATGATTTACCTATTATACCAGTACCACCGGTAACAACAATTACTTTGCCTTTTAGAGAAAACTGATTATCCATTATATCTATGCTTGAATAACAAATGTAATGAACTATATAGAAAAACTATCAACTATAATTTATATAGGCGGAGGATGAAAATAGTATCATTAAAGTAAAAAAATTTTATTTTTTTGTTTCATCGTCAAAATTGATACTTTTACATTTAATTATAAATTTTAACTATATGACCTTAGTTCAGCTAGAATATATTGTTGCAGTAGATACTTATCGGAGTTTTGTAAGCGCAGCTGATAAATGTTTTGTAACCCAGCCAACGTTAAGTATGCAGGTACAAAAACTAGAAGAATTTTTAAATGTTAAAATTTTCGATAGAAGTAAACAGCCTGTGGTTCCTACAGAAATTGGTTCGCAAATAATTGCACAGGCCCGTATTGTTCTACAGGAGAACAAAAAGATTAAAGAAATCATCAGTAGTCAGGAGCAAGATGTAATAGGCGAATTAAAAATTGGCATTATACCCACTATTGCGCCATATCTATTGCCAAAAGTAATTGCCGCAATGTTGCTAAAATATCCTGAGTTAAAATTATTAATTTGGGAATATACCACAGAAGACATAATTCATCACCTTAAAACAGGCGTAATAGATTGTGGTATTTTAGCTACACCTTTGGTGGATGCAAATATTGCTGAAACACCTTTGTATTATGAGAATTTTGTAAGTTATATTAGCAAAAACAGCAAATTATTTAAAAAGAAAGCGATAGATGCAGATGATTTAGAAGACGAAAATATTTGGTTATTAAATGAAGGACACTGCATGCGCTCTCAAGTATTAAATATTTGCAGATCTACAAAAAACAACCGTATCCAATCTTTGACTTATAATACAGGAAGTGTAGAAACATTAATAAGAATGGTTGATGTAAATGATGGTGCCACACTTTTGCCAGAACTAGCTTTAGCAGATTTGAGCGTTAAACAACTGAACAAAGTTCGTCATTTTAAATCTCCAGAACCAGTTAGGGAAATAGGCTTGGTAACGCATAAGAACTTTATCAAAAAACGAATGCTCAATGCCCTAAAAGAAGAAATTTTATTGATCATTCCAAAAACAATGAAAAACCGTAAAAAGAAGGATGTAATTGGCATTTAAGCCAACGGGTTTTTTCTGAAAAAGTTAACCTTTATAGAACAAATAATAGCGATCAAAAAAAGACCAAGTGTTAAGGCATCAATTAAATCCGAATTGATATTTGCACCTGTAATTTTATCTGCAAAATATTTGATGAAAGAGCCAGGTAAATTTTGTTCGCCAAGTTTTGTTTTAATATCCCACTGCCAATCTGTAATTGGGCAATAGCCGAGACCATACCAAATGCCTAAAATAGTCCAACAAGCTAAGGTGAGCATAGTGAACCAAAAATGCAGTTTTCTTGTTTGCTTTATTATCCAACCAAAAAGATTAAAACCAATAATTAGGAAATGTAAAATGGTAAGCAGAAAATCTAATACCACCAAGATCATGGTATTTAGTTATTCCCAATTTTTAAGCCTTCAATACCTACAACTTTTTCTTCTTCTTCACCTTTTTTAAGCTTCTTTTTTTTCTTTTTTGGATCAACTCCACTCAAGCGTTCTTCGGTGATTTTATCGAATTCGATAATCTGCTCTGGCTTTAAAACTGTTTTGATGTTTTTGTTAGTTTCGTTTTGCAGCTTATAATATTTTGTTAATTCTTCATCATTATAACCGGTAACCTGCTGCTTTTTATATAGTGCAATTTGCTCTTTTGCTAAGTTAAATGTATAATTATAGATTACACTTTTTTGAGTGGAGCTCAATTTTAAACGTGGCTCTAATTCGTCCATGTTTTTTTTCGCTAGCTCTTCTGCAGTAGGCTGTTTTTGTTGTGCAACACTAGAAAAAACTGCGCCTAGCACCAACATCATCATTAAAATCAACTTTTTCATCAGCGTATGTATGTCTTTTAAAGTTTATAAATATCAGGATTCTTTTTAATTAATTAAGTTCCTGATGGTTTTGTGCCTGCAATTTAACAAAATATCAATAAAAAATAAAGGCTTGTGAAATAGATCTCACAAGCCTTTACATTTAAGTGGTTTATTTACAATGCCTTTTTGTAACGTTCAGCCACTGCGTCCCAGTTAACTACGTTCCAAATTGCCGCTAAATAATCAGGGCGTTTATTTTGATATTTTAAGTAGTAAGCATGTTCCCAAACATCGATACCGAAAATTGGCGTACCTTTTATTTCAGCAACATCCATTAAAGGATTATCTTGGTTTGGAGTTGAAGAGACAACTAATTTTTTATCTGCACCAACAGAAAGCCAAGCCCAACCAGAACCAAAACGAGTTACTCCAGCATCTTGTAATTTAGTTTTTAATTCAGCAAATGAACCAAAAGTTTCATTAATTGCTTTTGCTAAATCGCCAGTTGGCTCGCCACCTTTGTTTGGGCCTAATACTGTCCAAAATAAAGAGTGATTGTAATGACCACCACCGTTATTACGAACTGCTGCAGGATATTTAGAGATGTTTTTAACGATATCTTCAATGCTTGAATTTGCCTCAGGTTTACCTTCTAATGCTTTGTTTAAGTTAGTAACATAAGCTTGGTGGTGTTTACCATGGTGAATTTCCATAGTAGCTTTATCGATATGTGGTTCTAATGCGTCTGTTGCGTATGCTAACGCAGGTAATTCAAAAGCCATAATTTATATTTATTTAAGTTTAAAAAATGTTAATGTACAAATATAACAGAGAAAGGTTAAGTTTTTCTCAATTGTTTGTCAAGTTATTTGCGTTTGCTCTGAAAAAATGCAGTCATTAATGCCCCGCATTCAGTTGCTAAAACTCCACCTTTTAACAACGTTTTAGGGTGCAAAAGGTTTTGATTGATCCTGGTAAATCCACGCTTATCTTCATTAGCGCCATATACAATTCTGCTAATTTGTGTCCAAAAACTTGCACCTGCACACATTACGCAGGGTTCTATAGTTACATACAAAGTACAATCTTTTAGGTATTTACCTCCAAGCGTTTGCGCGGCAGCAGTAAAAGCTTGCATTTCGGCATGCGCAGTAACGTCATTTAACTGCTCAGTTAAATTATAACCTCTACCAACAATTTTACCTTGGGCTACTACAATCGCACCTATCGGAATTTCTTCGGCATCATATGCTTTTTTTGCCTCGTTTAAGGCCAAGCGCATAAAATGCTCATCTTCTTGTATAGTATCTAGATTTGCTTCGAAATTATAGAAGGACATGTTAATTGACGATTTTAGATTTATGAATTACAATTACTGCAAACTCAGAATTACAAAATGTTTAAATGAGTTTACTCCCATTTGGCACTTTTTTATCAACTGATGAAAGCACAATATCGCCATTTTCATCTGCAAATCCTGTTACCAAAAATTCGCTCATAAATTTACCGATCTGTTTTTTAGGAAAATTAACCACTCCAGCGATCTGCTTACCAATCAATTCTTCTTTAGTGTAATGTTTTGTGATCTGGGCACTGCTCATTTTAATACCTAATTCTCCAAAATCAACCTTTACTTTATAGGCAGGTTTTCTTGCTTCCGGAAAATCAAAAGCTTCGAGTATTGTTCCCACTCTCAATTCTACTTTTTCAAAATCATTCCAAGTAATTTCATCCATTTGGTAAAAATACTATTTAACCACAAAGACACGAAGAACACTGCGCATTTATTATGCACTTCGCGGTTGATTTTATTGATTTAATATTAACTTGCTTGGCCAAAATACCTTCCAACCTTCCAACCTTCCAACCTTCCAACCTTCCAACCTTCCAACCTTCCAACCTTCCAACCTTCCAACCTTCCAACCTTCCAACCTTCCAACCTTCCAACCTTAGATTTTTATTACCTTTGCAACATGGTTGAGATCAAGTTAAAAAAAGGAAAAGAAAAAGCAGTTTTACAACGTCATCCTTGGGTATTTTCTGGAGCATTAGAAAAAATTAAGGGCAAACCCGAAAATGGCGATATCGTAAAAGTTCTCAGTGCAAAGGATGATTTTTTAGCCTATGGTTATTACAATGATCAATCTCGCGTAGCTGTTCGTTTATTAGAATGGGAAGAAGAACAAGCTATTGATGCAGCATGGTACGAACAGAAGATTAACAGGGCATTAGAAGCCAGGGCTCATTTATTAAAAAGTAAAGATACCAACGCTTATCGTCTAATTTTTAGCGAAGCTGATTTTCTACCAGGTTTAATTGTAGATCAATATGCTGATTTTCTTTCCGTACAAATTTTAAGTACGGGTATCGAAAAAGCAAAAACAACCATTATCAATATTCTGGTTAAGTTGATAAAACCTAAGGGGATTTTTGACCGTAGCGATGCTACTGCACGTACCCACGAAGGTATAACTGCAGAAAATGGCTTACTTTGGGGCGAGGCTCCGGCAGCATTTATTGCAGTAAAAGAAAATGGAATTACCTATCATATCAATATTGCAGAAGGGCAAAAATCAGGTTTTTATTGCGACCAACGCGATAACCGCTTAACCTTAGCGCAGTATGCTGAAGGAAAAACAGTATTAGACTGTTTTAGTTATAGCGGAGGGTTTAGCTTAAATGCATTTAATCAAGGCGCAAGCGAAGTAACCAGTGTAGATAGTTCTGCTTTGGCTATAGAAACCTTAAAACAGAACATCGAGCTTAACAAATTTAAATCGAAAAACCATACTGCTATCCAATCTGATGTGAATAAACAATTAAGGGCATTTAAAGAAGAAGGTAAAAAGTTCGATATTGTGGTTTTAGACCCTCCAAAATATGCACCTTCTCGTTCTGCATTAGACCGAGCTGCTCGTGCTTATAAAGACCTTAACCGTTTAGGATTATTATTATTAGAAAGCGGTGGTTTGCTAGCAACATTCTCTTGTTCTGGAGCTGTTGATATTGAGACATTTAAACAAATTCTTGCTTGGGCAGCATTAGATGCCGGAAAAGAAATTCAAATAATTAAGCAATTTTCACAACCAGAAGACCATCCAATACGTTTATCTTTTCCAGAAGGAGAATACTTAAAAGGTTTATTGTTAAGAGTACTATAAAATTATTTATCTAGATTATGCTCATTGGAGAAAACATTCGTGTTAGTAGAATACTAATCAATACTTGGAAAGTTGATTTAATCATGATTGTTTCCTGTACCGCAGCCTATTTTGTGAGGGAATACTTGATTGCTTATCATTTTCAGATTTCATCAATTATACCAACGGTTTTAGGAACGGCAATCGCCTTTTTTATCGGTTTTAATAATAATCAGGCTTATGATAGGTGGTGGGAAGCCCGAAAAATTTGGGGATCTTTGGTTAATGATTCTAGGAGTTTTGCCAGAAGTTTGATCAACTATGCTGGTGACGACAGTGAAGCCGTGAAAAGAATGATATCCAGACACCTCGCTTTTTTATATGCATTAAAAGCAAATTTAAGGGGTACAGTTGACGAGATTTATACCAAATATCTTAACGAAGACGAAAAAGATGAGTTGAACAAACATACCAATACGCACAATGCTATCCTAAATATTCAATCAAGAGATTTGCAGCAACTCTATAAAAATAAAATTATTGATGGCTATCAGTTTATTCAGTTAAATGAAATGATTGTTAGATTAACCGACAGTATGGGCATGTGTGAACGTATCAAGAACACGGTTTTTCCAACAACATACAGTTATTTAACTAAAGTATTTATTTGGCTTTTTGTAGTTTCATTTACTTTGGTTATCAGTCAAGATATGGGTTATTGGAGCATATTTATGGGTTGGATGATCGGTTTTGTATTTGTATCAACTCAAATTAATGGTATGGGCCTGGTTAATCCCTTCGAGAATAATTCTGCTGGTTTGCCTCTTAATAATATTTGCAGAACCATAGAAATTAATTTATTGCAAATGCTTCAGGAAGAAGAAATTCCCGAACCTGTAAAGCCGATAAATAATGAGTATATTCTTTAGAAGGAAACTAAAACAAGTGCACTAATAAAAAAATCCCGAAACTCACGTTTCGGGATTTAATATTATTACAAACATAGCTTTAAGCTTTGGTCTTTCTGCTCTAAGCTTTCTTCATTTACATTTTACCTTGCGGCATTTTAGGCATATTTCTCATCATTTTTGCAGCAGCAGCCGGATTTGAAAACTGCTTCATTACCTTACGCATATCTTCAAACTGTTTAATCAACTTGGTTACTTCTTCAACCTTGTTGCCAGAGCCTTTTGCAATACGAATGCGACGGCTTTGCTGTATGCTATCTGGGTTTTCTTTTTCAAATGGAGTCATAGATTGAATGATCGCTTCTACATTTTTAAAAGCATCATCTTCGATATCTACATTTTTCATCATCTTGCCAACACCAGGTATCATGCCCATCAAATCTTTCATATTACCCATTTTCTTAATCTGTTGAATCTGGTTATAGAAATCGTTGAAATCGAATTTATTTTTGCGGATTTTTTTCTGTAATTCTGCAGCCTCCTTCTCGTCAAATTGTTGTTGCGCTCTCTCTACAAGGGAAACGACATCACCCATACCCAAAATACGAGATGCCATCCTATCCGGATAGAATACATCAAGCGCATCCATTTTCTCGCCAGTACCAATAAATTTAATTGGCTTGTTTACCACAGATTTAATAGATAATGCAGCACCACCACGTGTATCACCATCCAATTTGGTTAATACAACACCCGTAAAGTCTAATCTATCGTTAAATACTTTTGCTGTATTTACCGCATCTTGACCCGTCATGGCATCAACCACAAATAAAATTTCGTGAGGTTTAGTTTGCGCCTTCACTTCCGAAATTTCGTTCATCAAACTTTCGTCGATAGATAAACGACCGGCTGTATCAATAATAATTACGTTATTGTTATTTTTTTTACCTTCGGCAATACCTTCTAAAGCAATTGCAACTGGGTCTTTAGAAACTGTATTTGCGTAAACAGGAACACCAATCTGCTCTCCTAAAATCTGCAACTGATCAACCGCCGCCGGACGGTAAACATCGCCAGCTACCATAATTGGTTTTTTGCCCTTGCTCTTTAAGTGTAAGGCTAATTTACCAGTAAAGGTAGTCTTACCAGCACCATTTAAACCTGCAATTAAAATAATAGTAGGATTGTTTTTAGTATCAAGTTCAGTAACCTCGCCACCCATTAAGGCAGCAAGCTCATCGTTCATAACCTTAGTCAATAACTGACCAGGAGATACCGCAGTAAGTACGTTTAAGCCTAATGCTTTCTCTTTCACATCGTCTGTAAAAGATTTCGCTGTTTTATAATTTACGTCGGCATCTAACAAAGCTTTCCTAATTTCTTTCATGGTTTCGGCCACGTTGATTTCGGTAATACTTCCTTGTCCTTTTAAAACTTTAAATGCCCTGTCTAGCTTATCCTGTAAATTTTCAAACATATCTGTCTAATTTTCTAAAGGGCAAAGATATTAATTTTTAACCTAAAAAGCGGTAAATGTTTTGGGCGTTTAAACACGCTTTCCGCTATATCTTTTTGGTTAAGTTATCTTAAATAGAAAATATTGTAAACCAAAAAGGATGTCGCTTCAATCGTTAACGCAAATATCCAAATTTAAAAAACCTCTTCAAGTCTACTTAAACGGCATAAAAATAAAATGTATCAAAAAAGTTACTTATCTACTAATCAATTAGTATTGTTATTAACCAATTAGTACTACATTCGTGTTATAATTTTATGGAGATGATTAAACTAGCAAAAAGAGAAGAGCAAATTATGCAAACATTTTGGGATGTAGAGAAAGCATTTATCAGAGATATTATACCAATGCTCCCAGACCCAAAGCCTCATTACAATAGTGTAGCCACCATGGTAAAGATTTTAGAAGAAAAGGGATTCTTAGGTCATGATGTTGTAGGCAATATGTTTTGCTACTTCGCAGTAATAAGCAGAGAAGAATATCAAAAACATGCCTTAAAGGATGTGGTGAGTCAGTACTTCGATAATTCTTACCCTCGCATGTTGGCCTTTTTTGCCAAAGAGCAAAATTTATCTGAAGATGAACTAACAGAAATTGTAAACCTTATTAAAAACAAGAAATCATGATGTTTTATATCTTAAATGTGGCGCTAATTTTGGCTGGTTGTCTTCTATTTTACAAAGCTTTTCTGCAAAAGGAAACTTTTTTCCCTTTAAACCGATTTATTTTATTGGGATGCTTAGCACTGTCCTTCAGCATTCCATTTATACCAATACCAGAGCAATGGTCTTTTAGAACCGCTACAACTTCAAACGCGGCTATAGAAACAACCATTCAGCCTATTATAAATCCAACTGCTAACTTTACAAAAAAGCCTGTTATTGAGCAAGTGCCCAACAATACAGTAATTGAAAAAACTTCGGTTTTTAAAGATATATCTCCTATAAAAGTTTTGGTTTGGGCTTATTGGTTGGGCGTAGTTGTGTTTGGCATTAATTTCATTGTGCAACTATGCATTCTCCTATATCGAGCCTACTCACGACCCGTTATAAAAGATGGGAGATACAGAATTGTTGAGCTTAGTGGAGATCCAGCGCCATGTTCTTTCGGAAATAATATTTTTATCAATCCAGAGAAATATGATTGGGATACCTATAGCCAAATCATTCTACACGAAAAAATTCATATCCAACAGGGCCATAGTTACGATATTATCCTAGCAGAATTGGCCATCGTTTTTCAATGGTTTAATCCATTTGCCTGGTTGTACCGCAAGGCGATGGAAAATAACCTAGAGTTTTTAACAGATAACGAGTTGCTAGCACATTCTGATGTAGAACCCACTAGCTACAAAATGAGCTTGGTAAAAGTATCTGCACCACACTTCCCGATAAGTTTAACAACAAATTATAATCAATCCATTCTTAAAAAAAGATTAATCATGATGAATGCGAAAAAATCTAATGTAAACTCTACATGGAAATACCTATGTATTGTACCCCTATTATTGGTGTTTATTTCTTTATTAAATGAACCAGTTGCCTTTGGAAAACCTACAAATACTACAGCAAAAAGCGGTAAAAATATTGCACCAATAGCTAACAGAGGAACTTGGTTTGCAACCATTAAAAAGGATAAAATCAGTATCCGCTTCGAAGACGAAGAAAGTAATAATAACTATAGCAATAATGATTTTGCTTTAACAGAGTTTAAAAATTTGCCAACTACAGAAAAAGGGACATTTTCTTTAACCAGAGAAGCTGGAACTATTCAATTTACTGGAAAGTTTGATGGAAATACCGGTATGGGCAATTATGAATTTAAGGCCGATGATAACTTCTTTGCTTTCTTAGAAAAAGAAGGAATTAAAAGCAATAAAGAAAACGATGCAATGGTTTTTTATATGATCAAACTTAAAAAGGATTATGTTAAAATGCTTAAAAACGAAGGTTATGTAGACCTAACTAAAGACGACATCATTCCACTTGCAGCAATGAATGTTACCGGAGCATACATTTCTTCCTTAAAAAACGCTGGCTTAAACAATTTAACCATACAAGATATTATTCCATTAAAGGCTTTAGAAGTTGATGCTGCATTTATAAAAGACATTAAAAGTTCTGGCTACAAAAACATTACGGCAAGTAAATTGATCACTTTAAAAGCACAAGGAATTGATGGTGAGTTTTTAAAAAGTGCTATGAATGCAAGTAAAGCTGATGAAAAAGAAATTTCAGCTACCGATATTAAAGCACCTAAAATCAACACCAGAACAGATCACAACACTAATGGACATAGCGATGAAGATGCTGAGGAGTTTGGTATGGCAATAGCTAAAAAAGTAATGAACATTAGCCAATCCTATATTAAAGAATTTGATGTTGCAGGTTTTAAATTCGACGATGACGAACTAATCGCAATGAAATCATTAGGCGTTACGCCAGAATATTGCAAAAGCTTCGATAAAATTGGTCTTGGCAAGTTATCTTCAGAAGCATTCATCTCTATGAAAGCATTGGGCTTAACTGCGGCAGATTACCTAGAATATCAAAAATTAGGTTTTAAAGCCCTTACCATAGAAGCTGTTGTTGGGGCTAAAGCAACCGGAACTACTCCAAAATTTATTTCAGACCTGAAAAAGAAAGGGTACAACTACACATCTATTGATAAATATGTAGAAAAGAAAGTCCTTTTCAATCTATAATTCAGGGCTCATTCCATCAAATCAGAGATTGCATTCGATGCAAAAAAATGCAATCTCTATTAATTAAACAATACTTTGCGGTAAAATTTAAGGCGATGTAGAGATTTTAATAAATCTATAATTACAGCCATGTAATCATCATGCCCAAAAATTCGCAAATATATTTTCTTACCAATGCAACGTCTTTATCAGTAACGGTGTCTAATAAATTCAAACCACGCAAATGAAACTACTTTCTACCAGCCTATTTTTTATGCTAATTGCATTTACTAGTCTGGCCCAAAATACCTCACTTAAAAAGAAATTACAGATTAACAGGACATCCACTAGTCCAAAAATAGATGGCATTTTAGATGATGGAGTGTGGAGCTCAGCGGCTATTGCCACAGACTTTATTGAACTAAGACCCGTTCCTGGACGTATAGAACCTAAAGAAGGAAGAACGGAAGTTAAGTTTTTGTATGATGACTATGCTATTTATATTTCTGCAAGAATGTATGACAAGCCAGATAGCGTGGTACACGAATTGGTTTCGAGAGACAATATTGGCAATGCCGATTTTATTGGAATTGTTTTCGATACGTTTTTAGATGGTGTAAATGGTAATGGCTTTTTTGTTACCGCAGCCGGCGTTCAGTTTGATGCCAAGTATTCGCTTATTGGCGGCGAAGACCCCAATTGGAATGCTGTTTGGGAAAGCGCAGTGAAATTGGATGACAAAGGATGGACTGCTGAATTCAAAATCCCCTATTCTGCCTTACGTTTTTCGAGCAATGATATCCAAAACTGGGGAATGAACATTACCCGTAAACGTACTGGAACCAACCGACAAACGTTTTGGAATTATGTAGATCCAAAAGTTGATGGTTTTATTAATCAAAGTGGTGTTTTACAAGGGCTGCAAGGAATTAAAGCACCACTGCGTTTATCTTTTTCACCGTACATTTCTACTTTGCTTAGTCACTATCCTTACAATACACCTGGTGTAAAAAATGGGCAAGCTGCTATCAATGGGGGTATGGATGTGAAATACGGTATCAACCAAAGTTTTACTTTAGACATGACCTTAATTCCTGATTTTGGGCAAGTACAAAGTGATAATAGAGTTTTAAACCTAACGCCTTTCGAAGTTAAGTTTGATGAAAATCGTCAATTTTTTACAGAAGGAACAGAGCTTTTTAATAAGGGAGACCTGTTCTATTCTAAAAGGATTGGTTCCATTCCCTCTTATTTTGATTATAACGGGTTAAAATCAACAGACAAAATCATCAAAAACCCACAGGAAGGGAAAGTATTAAATGCTACAAAAATATCTGGTCGTACGGCTAAAGGATTGGGGGTTGGCTTATTTAATGCCATTACCAATACCATGTATACCGAGGTTGAAGATGCGCAAGGGAATAGAAGCCGCTTTCAAAGTCAGCCTTTAACCAATTACAACATTTTTGTATTGGACCAATCGTTAAAAAACAACAGTTCTATAAGCGTAATTAATACTAATGTTTTAAGACAAGGAAGTGCTTATGATGCCAATGTGAGTGCCGGTCTCTTTAATTTTAACGACAAGAACAATAAGTACTTTATCAGTGGGGCTGGTAAAATGAGCTATCTAACCTCAAACCCTAATAGAGGAGAAAGAAATGGCTACAGTTATGAAGCTGAATTGGGCAAAAAAAGTGGGAATTTAACATTTAACTACTCACAAGAATTTTCTGATACACGCTTCGATCCATCAGATATGGGGTTCTATACCAATAACAATTTCTTCGATCAAGGGATTAACGTAGGCTACAATATCTACAAGCCTGGTAAATGGTACAATCAAATTCAAGCATGGACAGAGGTTGAGTATTCTAGAAGATACAAACCTGGAGATTTTCAGAGTTTAGGAATTTTTCCAGGAATTTATACACAGTTTAAAAATTTCTGGTCTGTGGAATTAAATGGAAATTGGCTAGCCGAATCTAACGACTTTTACGAATCAAGAAATGGCCAAGTATTTAAAGCTCCAGAAAGTTATCGCCTTGCCATATATGTTAACCCTAACAGAGCAAAAGCTTACAATTTTGGTGGTAATGTAGTTAGGATTAAAAAATCAATGTACGATGGCGTGGGTTATAACTTCTACTTTTTCCAAAACTTAAGGTTGAGTGATAAACTCGCTTTAGGTTTAGATCTAAACTTTGCTCCAAGCTTTAACTATGTAAATTGGGCTGGACGCAACGGCAATCAACCTGTATTTTCTAGATACGACCGCAATACCGTAGAAAACTCGATGGATGCCAAATATAGCTTTAGCAACAAAATGGGCATTAATTTTAGAGTTAGACATTATTGGTCTGATAGGAGGAACAAAGAGTTTTTTGCGCTAAACCAATCTGGTTACTTAGATAAGTACACTGGTCCGGCGTTAACAAATGCAGATAGAAATTATAATGTATTTAATATCGATTTAGTATACATCTGGCAATTTGCACCTGGTAGCGAGTTAAGTATAACCTATAAAGATGCGGCAGAAACGAACGAGCAGTTTTACACCAAGCGTTATGGAAGAAACTTTGACAATGTATTGTCGAGCCCACAAAACAATAGCTTATCTATTAAGATGTTATACTTTATAGATTACCTAAATATCATTAAAAGGAAAAAGGCTTAAGCTCATGGCTCATTAAGCCATTGTGTTTAATGAGCCAAAAATTACCTTGGGAAAGCAAATATTACACCTAATGCTAAGGTTTGACTTCCCTGTATTTTTTGGTCTGTATCCCTATCGTATAAACCAACGCCAGTAATAGAAACATTGATGTACTTATTCACTTTTGCTACCAGATTTACATCCAATCGATGATCGATATGACCGAAGTTATTATAAGGAATAAACATGTTGTATCTCGTTTTTAACATCATGTTTTTAAAGATCTCTTTTTCGTAAGCAGTAACTACCTGAAATGCCAATTCATTTCTAACTTTTTTACCAGCTTCAACACCAAATCTATTGGTATTACTATCTAAAACAAAAGTCTGACGAGCCGTACCCGTACCAATTCTGGTAGAAAAAACCTTATTAGGTTTGTACTCGAAACCGAATGATTCTGTTAAATAACCTGGAGACATAAATTTGGAGATTAGGTTTTCAATCTCATTACCTTGTGCGTCTCTGCTATAAGAAAACCCATTATCAAATTGCGATTCGAAATTAATGGAACCGAAGAAATACCAATTTTTAGACAATTGGAAGGCTGCTTTATTGTCCCAATAAATACGGTCGGTAGTTTTTTTCTGAAGTTGGTTTTTATTTTTAACCTTACCATATTGTAAAATTACTTCACTAACGTAACTGTAACTTTCTTTACTGTATTCAGCTTTGTAGTTTACCAAACCACCAATAGCTAAAGAATTTACTCCACCGCCTTTCCAGTTATCACTAAAGGAGGCCTGATTAATGTTAATACCAACAGAAGTTTTTGTTTTCCAATAGTTAACTTTTGCATTAACTAAAGCTGGTTGTAAAACAACGGGTTGAAACTGAATTGTCCCCATTCTTGAAGGTAGCGGACTACGTTTTAACCTAATATCTAAGTTTTTTGTAGAAATTGGAATGGTATCTACTTCTTGAGCAAGTGCATGGAAAGAAAAAGCCGTGAGTATTAAAAAAGTAAGTAAAAAATTCTTCATTCTTTTACAAAGAAAAACAAAAATTTGCGGAAAGGATATGATTTTTTGTAAATGATGTTATGTCCATCTTAGGTTTGAACGTTGTAACCGTTTAAAAATTATTAAAGGAAGCTAATCCACTTATAAAATTTACGTTTTGTCAGGTACGTTAAATCTCTTTCGTAATGATAGGCCTCACGTTCAAAAGAAATATTAAAGTAGGCTAGGTAATGATTTTTATATCGAATTAAATTGATAAAATAATTGATAAAATACAATAGATAAAAAGGAATAATTAACAATTCTAATTGCTGCTTGAGATGAATTTTCTCATGATTAATCATTACCTGATCCTGCTTAAAACTTTCCTTTTTAAACAATATAAATGGGAATAAAGCCATTGCATTTGCCGGCAGTTTTTTAGCTATTATTGGCCAAAACTTCATTGCTCTACATTTTCTACCTTTGGTAATTTAGGCAATCTAAATGCTGCTGGGTTACGCTTATATGAGGTATATCCATTTTTTATAAAAAGTACAAATGCATAATCCGAAGCCGTTAATACAAACGAATAAGTTGGTCGGTATTGTAACATAAAATCTCTCAATTCTTCATCATCTTTTGTATTAACAACAGATTTTACATAATCAGGATTAAAACGATAATCAATTACAGCTTCATGGTAATCTCTTTCTAAAATAGCCTGTAAATGTCTTGCATTTTTACCTTCTCTACTTAGCAAATTATAAATTGCATCGATACCTAAACCTACACCTCTCGATCCTAAATTTAAAAGATCTTTGCTACTGCCTTTATCTGTAGCATATTTATATTCTTTTAAAGTTTTTAGATATTGCTCTTTAGGAGTAGGTAGTTTCCCATATACACTTACTTCTTTTAATCTAATACTTAAAGGTTTTAATTGAAACACAATTGTACTTTGACCTCTGTAAATGGCCGTATCCATAGCATAACCTTGCAATGCAGCAAATAAGGTATCACCTACTTTTGCTTTGGTAAAAAATTCTCCTTTAGAATTGTTATAAATACCATCATCATTAGCAGAATTATAAATAAAAACTTTTGCCACACGTTGTTTACTGTCCTTATCAACCACAAAACCTTGTACAGGTTTAGTTTGGGCAATCGCATTTATGCTACACAGTAAAACAAATAAGGTAAGGGCAGAAAATTTCATTGGCTACAAAACTACAATATATGCATTTAGCAATGTTTATCTTAACATTATTTAACTACCAAAAGTTTTTGTCCCACTTTAATGGTATTGTCGGTTAATTTGTTCAGTGCTTTTAACTCATCAACCGTTAGCTTAAATAAATTGGCGATCCTAAATAAGGTATCACCAGTTTTAACAACATAATTACCGTTAGCGTCTGCTGTTGCTGCAGTTGTTGGCGGATCTTTCGGAGCTACATTTACAGGCGTAAATTTTTTCTTCTCCAAAGGGATATTTGCATTGATTTCGGAAAAAACACGATCTTCCCTATTAATCTTTTCTCTCTCCGTTTCTGATTGATCGTATTGGCTAAGATTATATTTTTCTATAATGGAAATTAGCATATCTCCATACTTCGGATTTGTTGCATAACCTGCTGTTTTTAATCCATGCGCCCAATTTTTATAGTCGTTTTTATCTAGTTCAAACAAGAAACTATAACGTTTACGTTTTAAAAATTCCGAATGATCTTTGTAAGATTCTCTAGCATCTTTATACACCCTAAAACAATCATTATTCTTGTCATCATCCTTATAATAGGCTTTTCCTTTCCAATCTGATGTACATTTAATACCAAAATGATTATTTGCATATTTGGCTAAACTACTGTTTCCACTTCCAGATTCGGAAATGCCTTGCGCCAAAGTAATACTTGCCGGAATTCCGTAAGCATTCATTTCTTCGATAGCAACTGCTTTAAACGCATCTATGTAAGCAAGTGTGGTATAGTTAGTAAAGTTTGGATTATTTTTAGTGGCCTGCTTTTCAATTTGTTTATTGTTGCGGCTATATTGTCTAGACTTACATGAACTTAAAAAAATAATAGCTACAGCGAATAAAATAGTTGTTTTCTTCATTAGTATTCAATTAATAATCCTGCTTATATTAAATTACAAACTCAATTTTTGTCCGGGTTGCAAAGCTGATGATTTCAGACCATTCTTCCGCATTAAAACAGAGGAAGTTGTTCCATTTCTTTCTGCTATCTTATTCAGATTATCTCCTTTTTTAACCGTATAAAATCTTCCTTTTTTTGTGGTGGCAATTTTTTTCTTCTTGCTCGCAATTTTAGCTACAGCAACAACAGGTTCTACATAATCATCAGGTCTTTCGTCATACCTATAGAGTTCGTATTTATTAATCAATCCAATAACTTGACTTGCCCATGAACGGCTACGGGCATAACCTCCTCTTTGGATACCTCTTGCCCAATTTTTATAATCGTATTGATCGTACTTATCAAATAACACGTTAAAATAACTTCTACTTTGCAAAAATGTAACAAAGTGTGTATAAGACGAATCTACTGTTGGGTAATCTCTATACGCGGATTTAATTTCGGTATTGCTATTTTCACCCTTAACACCAAAATGGTTATTTAGGTATTGGGCAATTTTACTTTTACCAGCAGCAGATTCGTGTATGGCTACTGCCAAAATTATACTTGCAGGTAATTGGTGGATACGCATTAAACTTTGCGCATGACTTGCATGTTCTTCTATATAGTCTTCAGTAGTTTGCGCTTTACCTTTTGAGAACAATAATAAGAGTATACATAAAGTAAATATTTTTTTCATTGTTTGTAGTTTTCGTCATTGCGAGGCAAGAAGCAATCTCATTTGAAGAACCTTTTCGCTTTAAGATTGCTTCTTGCCTCGCAATGACGGTTTCACTATTTTTTTCTAATTACAAATAGACCATCCCTTACTGGTAAAATTAACTTTTCTACCCTACTGTCTGCTGCAATCTGATCATTAAAACTGCTTATATTTTTTGTGTCTTTATCTTGTGCATTAGCTAATACTTTCCCACTCCACAATACATTATCGACAATAATAATTCCACCTGGTTTAACTTGGTCGAAGATTAAATCATAATAAGTACCATTACTTTTTTTATCAGCATCTATAAATACCAGATCAAAAACCTCGTTAGCTAAGGTTTTCAGGCTTTGTTGCGCATCACCAATAAGGTAATTTATTTTGCTATTTAAAGGTGATTTTTGAAAGTTACCACGAACCATTTCCTCCAGTTCAGCATTAATATCCAAAGTATAAATAATACCATCTTCGGTTAGTCCTTCTGCTAAACACAAGGTTGCATAGCCTGTAAAAGTACCTATTTCTAAAATACGTTTTGGGCTGTTCATCTTGCTGAGCATACTCAACACACGCCCTTGATAATGTCCGCTTAACATACGTGGCATCAGTACTTTTAAATTGGTTTCGCGATCTATATGCTGCAGCAACTCATCTTCTGGTTCGGCATATTTTAAGAGCAGGTTTTGTAATTCTTCGCTAATCATTGTGTCTATAAACGATGTTGTTCCATAAAATATTGCAAAATTATTGTCGCTGCAATGGTATCTACTCTTTCTTTATCCCTTCTATCACTTTTTTTAAAGCCACTTTGCATTATAGCTCGCTCTGCTAATTTTGAAGTAAAACGCTCATCAATCCAATGTATGGGGATGGTCGGAAAACTCTTTTTTAATAAAGTAGCAAAACCTTTAGCATGTTGTTTTGAATCTGAAGGCGTACCATTCATTTGTATAGGATCTCCAATCACAAAAGCCTCAACTTGTTCGGTCAATAAATATTTTTTCAGATAATCGAGAATATCTTTAGGATGAATAGTATCCAACCCTGTTGCAATAATCTGCAAAGGATCGGTTACGGCAATGCCGATACGTTTGGTACCATAATCAAAAGCAAGGATACGAGCCATATGGCAAAGATAGCAAAATCTAAACTTTTCATTTTTCTACTTGTAAATGGTATAGGACACACGTATAAGACATTCGTATCATGTTCAATTATTATTCGCATATTCTTCGGTTGTTCTTCGGAGTTTGTTCGGATCAACTTCGGATCAATGCGATTAAAATCCGTATATCAAGCGAATTTTATCCGTGTAATATCCGACTATTTGTAAAGCAATTTACGAACTAGATAAGTACTAATAGTTAAGTAGTTAAATGTGAGTGTGTAAGGTTGGAAGAATGGGATTTTACAACCATACGTAAACCAATTGCTACGACCAATCCGCCAAATCACATCTCACATCTTCTTTTATATCAATAAGAGATCATCAGACAGGAAAAAGTAAGGAAAAGCTAACTCTAACCGATTTTTATCTTCATAAGAAAGCTGCTACTTTACATTGAAAACCTCATATTACATCTTGACCTCCTCTTGTCATTTTTTAGCATGGCGGAATAAAGTGTATAGCAGGACTTTAATAACAGATAAACACTGAACCCTACTTTTCTAAAAATTATTCTGCATACACCTTATAGTCTATAAAATCTAATTTCTAAATCTGCCATCTCATATCTCCAAACTATTTCTTATTTTGCACCAATGCAGTTTAAAGAAATCATCGGACAGGAAACCATTAAGCATCAGCTCATTCAAACCGTTTTGGAGAATAGAGTTAGCCATGCGCAACTGTTTTTATCTTCTGAAGGGAGCGGTGCTTTACCTTTAGCCATTGCTTACGCTCAATATATAAACTGCCAAAACAGAACTTCAACCGATAGTTGTGGCCAATGTTCTTCCTGTCGTAAGTATGAAAAATACATCCATCCCGATCTACATTTCTCTTATCCATTTTTTGCATCAAAAGATGTAAAAATTGCAGTAGATGTATTGGAAGAATGGCGAAATATGCTTTTAGAAGATCCGTATTTTGATCTAGATATTTGGAGATCGAAACTAAATGCAGAAAACAAACAGGCAAATATTCCGATTGCGGAAGCACACGATATCATTAAAAAATTAAGTTACAAGGCTTTTGAGGCCGAAACAAAAGTTTTAATTATGTGGCTGCCCGAATTTTTGGATAGAGAAGGGAATGCACTCTTAAAAATTATTGAAGAACCACCTGCAAATACGCTGTTTATTTTGGTGGCCAACAACCAAGAACAAATTTTATCTACAATTTTATCGCGGACGCAAATTATTAAAATACCTAAGCTTATAGATGCCGATATAGAAAATTATTTAATCGATAAATCTCAGCTATCGGAAATACAGGCTAAAGAATTTAGCTTCTTAGCTGATGGAAATTTGATAGCGGCCAAAGCCTTATTGCAAGACACACCAAACAATAATGCTGGTTATTTCGCTGAATGGCTGCGCATGGGCTTTGGTAATAAAGTACCCGCAATGATTGCTTTTACAGATACAGCTGCAAGTTGGGGCAGAGAAAATCAGAAGAATTTTTTAAAATATGGTATCAACTTTTTGCGTGAATGTAGTTTGTTGTTAAGCGGAGCTGATGACTTGGTAAAATTGCCACACCAAACTTTAGAAGTTGCCAAAAAGCTAACTACCCACGTGCTAAATTTGGCTATGGTAGAGGCATTAATTAATGAGTTGGAAAAGGCTCATTATCACATCGAACGTAATGCGAATCCGAAAATTCTTTTTTTAGACGTATCTTTACAATTGGTTAAAATAATTAAGTTTAAAACGCTCCCCAAGGGGACTCAATATATATACAATTAATATGGGATGTGGAAGTTGTTCAACAGGAGGCGGTTGTGCCCCCTCTGGCTGCAAAAGTAATGGCTCATGTCTTACTGGCGGATGCCAAAAAATGGAAGTTCACGATTGGCTATCAAATTTGGATATGCCATCTAATTATATACCTTTTCAGGTTGTTGAAGTAAAATTTAAAGGTGCTAGAAAAGAATTCTTTTTAAATCACGAGAACATTTACTTAGAAATTGGCGAGTTGGTTGCTGTTGAAGGTCCAACGGGAGGATACGATGTTGGTCATGTTTCCTTAACTGGAGAGTTGGTACGTATGCAGATGAAACGCCGCAAAACTCCATTAGATCAGGTTACTCGTAAAATTTACCGTAAGGCTACAGAAGCTGATGTAGATAAATGGAAATTAGCTAAAGATATGGAATGGGAAACCATGCATAAAGCTCGTACTTTAGCATTAGATCTACGTTTATCTATGAAAATTAGTGATGTAGATTACCAAGGTGATAAAACAAAAGCTACGTTTTTTTATACAGCAGAGGGTCGTGTAGATTTTAGAGAGCTGATTAAAAAGATGGCCGAAACTTTCCGCATCAGGATTGAAATGCGCCAAATTGGGATGCGTCAAGAAGCTGGTCGTTTAGGCGGTATTGGTTCTTGCGGTCGCGAATTGTGCTGCTCTACTTGGCTAACCAATTTTAAAACAGTTTCTACAGCTGCAGCTCGGTATCAAAATCTTTCTTTAAACACGTTGAAACTTGCTGGCCAATGTGGTAAGCTAAAATGCTGTTTAAATTATGAGCTAGATACTTATTTGGATGCTTTGAAAGACATTCCAGATCGTATTGAGTCTTTACAAACTGAAGTTGGTGTGGCTCGTCACCAAAAAACAGACATTTTTAAAAAATTAATGTGGTTTAGTTACGCCAATCAAGAAGATTGGATTCCTTTAAAGGTTGACCGTGTAAAAGAGATCATGGCAATGAATAAAAAAGGTGAAAAACCAGTGAACTTAAAAGACGAAGCTGTTGAGTTGAAAACAACTGCAATTGTAGAAAAAGTACATGATTACGAAAATGTGGTTGGTCAGGATAGTTTAACGCGTTTAGATGATAAATCTAGAAACCGCAACAACAATAATCGTAATAAAAACAACAGAAACGATAGAAGTAAAACTCAGTCTCAAGCTAGCTCAACACAACCGAGGCCTGCTCAACAGCCTAGGCCACAGCAGGCAAATAAACCTGCCCAACCAAATCAAAACAAAGCTGCACAGCCAAACAAACCTATACAACAAAATAAACCTTCACAGGGGCCAAAACCTCAGCAAAAACCGCAAATGCCTAGGCCAAACCCAAATGTGGCAAAGTCTGCTGAAGGTGCAGAGCCTGCAAACGCCCCAGCGCCGAGACCTAATAAAAATAAAAACAGAAACAAAAACCGTAATAGAAATAAACCTACAGACGGTACACCAACTCCATAAACAGTATTGTAATCCTACAAATGAATAAATTGAAATTCATATTTCCAATGTTGGTGTTGTTTATGGCTGGCTGTATCAACAATAATTTGGTTGACACCAATGATACTGTGCCAGATAACAGCTGGACTTATGCTAAAAGTGCTAAGGCAAGCATTGAGATTAAAGATATCACAAAGCCTTATCAAGTTTATTTTAAGCTTCGCCACACGGCAGATTATAGATATGCCAATCTTTTTGTAATTATGCATTTAAAAGGCCAAGGAGTAAATAAAAATATTCGATATCAGTTTAAGTTAGCCAAACCAACCGGCGAATGGCTCGGTAATGGTTCTGGAGATATTTTTACCTATAATTTTACGTTATTACAAGATTATCGCTTTGCGAAAGCTGGCAAATATGAAATGGAAATAGAGCAAAACATGCGTGATAATCCATTAACTGGTATCAGCGATGTTGGCATAACTGTAAAAACTGACGAATAAAGCGGCTTTAAAACCAAAAATTGGCTACTAAGTCTGCCAATTCTATCAATTAATATCACCATGAAGAACTTAATATTGGCTTTGTGCCTTTTTATTATAACCTCTACCGTAGCAGCGGCAGAAATTACATTTTTAGATAATCCTACCTGGAGCAGTGTTTTAGAAAAAGCCAAAAAAGAAAAGAAAATAATCTTCTTAGATGGTTATGCAACCTGGTGTGGCCCATGTAAAACAATGGATGCAGAAACCTATAAAAATCAAGCAGTTGCTGATTATTACAACGCTAACTTCATAAACGTAAAGTACGATATGGAAAAGGGCGAAGGCCCAATGTTAGCAGAAAGGTATCTGGTAACGGCATATCCAAACCTTATGTTTATAGATACTGAAGGTGTAATGCTGCACAAAGGTATTGGTTTTATAGAAGCCTCAGAATTTGTGGAGTTAGGTAAAAACGCTCAAAATCCAGAAACCCAATACTACACGTTAAAGAAGAAAGCCTTAAGCTTAAGCCCTGCTCAATTTACCCACTTTGCAAGTTTAGCAAATGCTTTTAACGATGAAGATATTGATGATTTAAGTAGAGATTATTTAGCTAAACAGCCAGACGTTTTAGGCAATGCCGATTTGATAAACCTCATCATGAATGATATCAATTCCTTAAATGATGAGAAGACTTTAGCCTATATCGTTGCCAATAAAGCGAAAATACTTAATGCCCAAAATTACACCACAGCAGAAGTAGATCAGCGTTTAATTAGTTTAACCTTAGGTTATGGAATTTACCAAAGTGCACAAAAAGATGAAACCAGTATTGACTTTGATGGCATTAAAGCTTTACTAGATAAATACGTTCCCGAAAAATCATTCTTTGTTTATCATTTTTTCAGAATTCAATACTTTTTAGAAGAAAAGAAAACTGAAGATGCTATCAAAGAATTCGATCTAATTATTGATAATACTCCTAGCAAAGTTGATTTTGAGCAATTGTGCAATGCGCTAATGAGCTTCGGTCCCACCTTGGCACAAGAAGGTAAATTGGCACCAATTATGGCAAAGTTCGAAACTATAGAAATTCCTGCAAAAGAGGCTGAATTAGGCTATATGAAAGATTTTGTAAAAGGAATTATCCATATTAAACTTAAGGAATATGATAAGTTTAAAGCAGTAGCCTCCGAGCTTATTAAAAATCCAAAAACGCCCGAAAATGTAAAAGCTGATTTAAAACAGGCAATCGACCAAATAGAAGAACAATTAAAGCAGGGGCAATAATTGTTCTAAAGCCATACCTCGGCTACCTTTTAACAAAACCAGTTGGTCTTTTATCGGATTTTCTTTTAAATAATCCGCAGCGTCTGCTGGCGCATTAAAAAATTGCCCAGGATATTGATCTTTAAAAGCATAAAAATTACTACCAATAAATAGTGTAGATAAAGCGTGATCTGCAGCTTGTTTAACGATATTTTCATGTTGTTCAGGCGCCTCTGCTCCTAGTTCGAACATATCTCCAATAATGGCTAATTTATATTCAGCATTTAAGACCTTTAAATTGTTTAATGCTGCTGCCATGCTACTTGGGTTGGCGTTATAGAAATCGCAGATTACGGTATTATTTGCTGTTTTTGTCAATTGAGATCTATTATTGTTAGGATGATAATTTCCCAATCCATTAATGATTTCATTTGGCAATAGCTTGAAGAAATTACCAATACAAATGGCTGCTAGAATATTTTCGAAATTATATGTTCCTGTAATGTTGGCTTTGGCTTCGTAACTTTCACTCGCATTTTTTTTCCATTCAAATTCTATCAATGGATCACTTTTTTTTAGCTTACCGCTTATTTCATTTTCTTTATCGGTGCCATAATAAATGACCTTATCTAAAGAGGCAACCTCGCTCATCTCCATCAAGTAAGGATTATTTTTATAAATAAACGTGATGCCTTGATGAGCTTTTAAATAAGCATACAATTCGGCCTTGCCTTTTTTAACACCCTCAAAACCACCAAAACCATCTAAATGCGCCATCCCAATATTGGTAATTAAACCATGGGTAGGTTGTGCTATTTCGCATAAAAATTCAATCTCTTTCTGATGATTGGCGCCCATTTCAATTACCGCAATTTCTACGTCGCCCTGCATAGAAAGGATAGATAAAGGCACCCCAATATGATTATTTAAATTACCCCTAGTGGCAAAAACACGATATTTTTCTGCCAGAACTGCTTTAATTAATTCTTTTGTGGTGGTTTTTCCGTTACTTCCGGTTAAGCCAATTACAGGAATATTTAATTGATTTCTATGGTGTTTTGCTAGATCTTGCAAGGTTGTTAGCACATCATCTACCAAAATGCATTGTTCATTTAATTGATATTGAGCATTATCGATGATCACAAATGCCGCACCATCTTTTAAAGCCTCCTCTGCGAAAGTGTTGGCATCAAAATTATCTCCTTTTAAGGCAAAAAATAAGCAATCTTTACTAATTGTTCTGGTGTCTGTACAAATTACAGGGTGTTTTAAGTAAGATTGATATAAGGTTTCGATATTTGCCATTCTGTGCAGCTGATAAAATTTTGTTTGGTAAAATTACAAATGCCTAGATAAATACAAAATCCTTTTCAGTATTATTGATAAATATTATGATTTTATGAAAAGATCCCTACTATTTCTATTTTTCCTGAATTTTGCAATTTCTGCCTTCGCACAAACACCATCGCCAGATGAATTTTTGGGTTATCCATTAGGAAGCCATTTTACACCTCACCAAAAAGTGGTAGATTATTTTAAAAAGGTAGCCTCTACTAATAAAAATATCCAGTTACAGTTTTATGGCAAAACCTACGAAGGAAGAGAATTATTATTGGCTGTAATATCTGATGCAGCAAATATGGAAAGGATTGAACAGATTAGAACAAATAACCTCAGCTTCTCTAATAATGAAAAATCTACGTCTAAAACGACCAAGCAGCCAGCTATTTTATGGTTAAGTTATAATGTACATGGTAACGAGGCCAACTCTACAGAAACATCTATGCGAGTGCTTTATACTTTGGCTCAGGCAACTGAAGGAAAAACTAAAGAGTGGTTAAAAAACACAGTGGTAATTATCGACCCTTGTTTAAATCCAGATGGTAGAGATAGATATGTGAACAATTTTAATATGGTAAGCGGAAAAGTTCCAAATCCAGATCCTACTGCGCGAGAGCATAGTGAGCCTTGGCCAGGAGGTAGACCAAACCATTATTATTATGATTTAAACCGTGATTGGGCTTGGCAAACACAAATTGAAACTCAACAAAGGTTGCTAGCATACCATAAATGGATGCCACAGGTACATGTCGATTTTCATGAGCAGAGCTACAATGAGCCTTATTATTTTGCACCTGCAGCAGAACCTGTTCACCAAGACATTACTGCTTGGCAAAGAGAATTTCAAGTTATTGTTGGTAAAAACAACGCCAAATATTTCGACGAAAATGGTTGGCAATATTTTACAAAAGAGCGCTTCGATCTTTTATATCCATCTTATGGTGATACTTATCCTTTGTACAATGGTGCAATCGGTATGACCTATGAACAGGGTGGAATTAGAGCTGGCTTAGCAGTAGTTACCGCTGATGGAGATACACTGACTTTGAAAGATAGAATTGAGCATCATTTTACCACCTCGATGGCAACTTTAGAAACGGTATCTAATAATGCAGAAAAGTTGATAACTGAGTATAAGAAATATTTTGAACAGAGCACTACAAATCCTCCCGGACTATATAAATCTTATATTGTAAAAGCACAAAACATTGAGCGCCTGCGCAAAATGGCAGATTTACTAAAGAAAAACCATATTGCTTTTGCATTTGGATCTGACAGAACTTTAACTGGCTATAATTACGAAACCCAAAAACAAGAAAGTTTTAAAGCAGAGCGAAATGATTTAATTGTTAACCTTCAACAGCCACGATCTGTATTGGCAAATGTGCTTTTTGAACCACAAACAGTAGTTACCGATTCTAATACTTACGATATTACGGCTTGGGCTTTACCTTATGCCTATGGCTTAAATGCATATGCGGTTAAAGAGGCCATCACTGGAAGTTTTACTTTTATTGAAGAGAAAAAAGAAAGTATACCAGCGGTTGCCAAACCTTATGCTTGGATAATGCCTTGGAATGCGATAGATGATGCTAAAACTTTAGTGAAACTACAAGAGCACAAAGTGAAAATACGCATCGCTGAAGAAGGTTTTACCATAGGGGGTAAAGTTTATAGAGCTGGATCCCTTTTAATTTATCGTACTGAAAATGAAAAAATAAATAAAGACATTGCTAAACTATTGAGCGAAGTGGCTAAAGATTACAACACCTCATTCTATCCGATATCTAGCGGATATGTTGAGAAAGGTAAGGACTTTGGTTCTTCTGTTTATAGATTGTTAGCTGCTCCAAAAATTGCTGTCGTTACTGGTCAGGAAGTTTCATCACAAGGGGTTGGAGAAATTTGGCACTTTTTTGAGCAAGAGCTAAACTACCCAATTACTATGATTAGTACACAAAGCGCTGCCTATCTTGATATCAATAAAATTAATGTATTGATACTTCCTGATGGGTCTTATAGTGACAAATTAGGTGAACAATTAAATGGCTGGATTAGCGCCGGAGGAAAACTGATCTTAATGGAAGATGCCATTACTTCTTTAGTAGGCAAAAGGCCTTTAGATATTAAAAAGAAAGAATATCCTAAAAAAGACGAAAAAGAAACTAATGAACGTAAATATGCCGAAAAAGATAAAGACGATTTGCAGAACTCTATCCCTGGGGCTATTTATAAAGTGAGTTTAGATCAAAGTCATCCTTTAGCCTTAGGTTTAGGCAAGTTTTATTACACCCTAAAAACCGACGAGAGAATTTATGAGCCATTAGAAAATGGATGGAATGTTGGTACTTTAAAAGCCAACAGCTACATGGCTGGTGTAGCTGGAAGCAAGGTTAAAAAGAAATTGGAAACTGGCTTACTTTATGGGGTACAACAATCCGGTAGAGGTAGTATTGTTTATTTGGCTACAGATGTGCTATTCCGCTCATTTTGGGAGAATGGAAAACAGCTATTTACGAATGCATTGTTCTTAGTAAATTAACTCATATCAATCTTTCAATAAAAAAGTCTCAACAATTTGCTGAGACTTTTTTGTAGGCTTGTAAACCAATGATACTAATCAACCAATGCTAGTGAACTAATTATAAATCAGTTTTTATCTTCAATTCCTTCAATTGTTTTTCATCAATGGTACTTGGGCTATCGATCATCACATCTCTACCAGAGTTATTTTTAGGGAATGCAATTACATCTCTAATAGAATCTAAACCAGCAAAAATGGAACATAACCTGTCGAAACCAAAGGCAATACCACCATGTGGAGGTGCACCAAACTCAAAAGCATCTAATAAGAAACCAAACTGTTTTTGAGCTTCTTCTGGACTAAAACCTAAATGTTTAAACATTAGCGATTGTAATGTCCTATCGTGGATACGAATGGAACCACCACCAATTTCAGTACCATTCACTACCATATCATAAGCATTAGCACGAACATTTTTAGGGTCGGTATCTAACATTGCAATATCTTCTGGCTTGGGTGAAGTAAATGGATGGTGCATGGCATGGTAACGTTCCGTTTCTTCATCCCACTCTAAAAGAGGGAAATCTAAAACCCAAAGTGCTGCAAATTTATCTTTATCGCGTAAACCTAAACGAGAACCCATTTCTAAACGCAATTCACTTAATTGCTTGCGAACCTTATCTGTTCCGCCAGCCATTACCAAAACTAAATCTCCTGGTTCAGTTTGGCAAGCCGCCGACCATTTTGCCAATTCTTCTTCGTTATAGAATTTATCTACAGAAGATTTTAATGACCCATCTTCATTGTGACGTAAATAGATGAGGCCAGTAGCACCAATCTGTGGGCGTTTGATAAAGTCTGTTAACTCATCTAGTTGTTTTCGCGTATAATGTGCGCAACCTTTTGTATTAATAGCAATTACTAACTCTGCATTGTCAAAAACAGGGAAACCCTTGCCTTTAACGATATCACTCATTTCGATAAATTTCATATCAAAACGAGTATCTGGTTTATCAGAACCATAAAATTTCATCGCATCTGCATATTGCATACGAGGCACTTCAGGTAAATCGTAATTGCGAACTTCTTTAAATAAAGTACGAATTAAACCTTCAAAAGTGTTTAAAATATCTTCCTGTTCGATGAAAGACATTTCACAGTCTATTTGCGTAAATTCTGGTTGTCTATCTGCACGTAAATCTTCATCTCTAAAACATTTTACAATCTGAAAATAGCGGTCGAAACCAGAAACCATTAACAATTGTTTAAATGTTTGTGGCGATTGAGGCAAAGCGTAAAACTCGCCACCATTCATACGACTAGGCACCACAAAATCTCTGGCACCCTCTGGAGTAGATTTAATTAAAACTGGAGTTTCTACTTCTATAAAATCTAAAGCATCTAAATAACGACGAACAGATTGAGCCATTCTATGACGTAAAATCATATTATTCCTAATCGGGTTACGGCGTAAATCTAGGTAACGATATTTCATGCGCAAATCGTCGCCGCCGTCTGTTTTATCTTCAATTAAAAAAGGAGGAAGTTTGGCCGAGTTTAAAATTTCTAATGCAGTAACTTTAATCTCCACCTCTCCTGTTGGGATTTCTAGATTTTTATTTGAACGTTCTACAACGGTTCCGCTTACTTTGATTACAAATTCACGACCTAGCTTACGGGCTCCTTCGCATAAATCTGCATTGTCATTCATATTAAAAACCAATTGCGTAATGCCATAACGATCGCGAATGTCTATAAAAGTCATCCCGCCTAAATCTCTAGAATTCTGCATCCAACCGCAGAGTGTTACATTTTCGCCTAAATTTTGCAGTGTTAAAGCACCACAAGTTATTGTTCTTAACATGTTTAAAATATATTTTGAACTGCAAAAATACCGATTTTGTTTTAAAGTTTAGATAGGAGATATGAGTATTGCGAATGGAGATTGATTGTTTAAGATAAAAGCCTAAAAATTACCTAATGAACCCGACTTTGTTCTTTGCTTCTTTCTCTTTTTTAATTGTTGCAAACCTATGTTAACTAAACCCGCTGTTAAATGCTTCTGAACTTGCTTTTCAAATCTTTAATGGACCTAAACCTTAAACCCTCCACCTTCAACCTAAACTTTTTTTCTACCTTGATGCAACGTTTTGAAATTTACAATGTCTTTTAATCAGAACGCTTTAGAATTTGGAAACTGTATACATAGATAAACACGTAGAGCTGGTAAACGAATGCCGAACTGGTAGTCGCAAAGCACAATTTGAATTGTACAAATTGTATGCTAGTGCGATGTATAATGTGGCGTTGCGTATTGTAAATGACGATGCAGAAGCTGAAGATGTTTTACAAGAAGCTTTTTTAGATGCCTTTAACCGAATTAAGGATTTTAGACAGGAAACCACTTTCGGGCTTTGGCTAAAACAGATTGTAATTAATAGGGCAATCAATTACCTGCGCAAAAGAAAACTAGACTTAATAAGTTTAGATGAAGTTGAGGTGGCCGACGAACCAAATTACGATGAAAGTGAGACGGTGCTAAAAGTTGAAGCCATTAAAGCTGCAATGAATGAGTTACCAGATGGTTATAGAGTGGTTTTGACCCTGTATTTGTTTGAGGGTTATGACCACGAAGAAATAGCACATATATTAAAAATAACAGAAAATACATCACGTTCGCAATATATGCGGGCAAAAAGAAAGTTGAATAGTTTATTAGAAACGAAAGGAGTAGTAAGATGAGCAATAAATTAGAGGGGTTTGTAAAAGACAACAAAAAAGAGTTTGAAGTAAAAGGTCCATCAGATAAATTATGGGCAAAAATTGAAGCAGAGCTAGATAAAAAACAACAGCCAAAAAAGTCGATTAAGTTATACCAATGGATGAGTATTGCCGCGATGTTATTAATTAGTGTTGGTGTTTATTTCACCTACGACTATAAACACAAGCACAACGCAACCATAGAAATAGCACAGGTAAGTCCAGAATTTGGGCAAAAAGAAGTGCGTTTTGTAAACGAAATTGAGGAGAAGTTAGATAGTTTGGCCATTTATGGCAAGGATAATCCGGAGTTATACCAGCAGTTTACGTCAGACTTAAAAAACTTAGATGCGGAATACGATAAACTGAAAGCCGAACTACAAAAAACGCCAAACCAATTATTTGTAGTTAAAGCAATGGTTAAAAACCGCGAAATGCAATTGCAAGTTCTACAACAGCAATTGATGATTATAAACCAAGTCAATCAATATAAAAAGGAGAGTTCAATATGAAGAATTTAGTATTAAGCTTGTCGAGTTTGTTATTGCTCGCTGCTCAAGTAAACGCACAACAATCAAGTGTTACAGTTAATAGTAACACCAACGAAACAAAAAATGTATCATATGCCTATACGGTTAATGATGTAAAAAACAGTACTAATGTTAGGTATAGCAGTAGTGGCGGCAATCAAGATCTTAAAGAAGATGGCCCAATGCGCTCCAAAACCTTTAGTAAATCTTTTACGGTAGACCGTAGCGATAAAATTAATCTTAGTAACCAATATGGTTCTATAACCATTAAAATATGGAATAAAAATGAAATAAAGGTTGATGCAGACATTAAAGCCTATGCAAAAACTGACGATGAAGCCCAAAAACTATTAGATGACGTTGCAGTTACAGCTACTAAAACCGGAGATTTAGTAACTTATAAAACAACCATGGGCGAAAGAAATGGAAATTGGGGGAGCAATGTTAGAAATGGCAAAATAATTTGGAGGAGAGAAGTTAAAACCCATTACATTGTATATATGCCTGCATCAAACGCATTAACCGCATTGCAACAATATGGCAATATTATAATGGATGACTTTGAAGGTCCGACTTCTATAAAAGTACAATACGGAAATTTAACAGCAGGTAACTTATCAAATGCCAATAATTACATCTCTATACAGTACGGCAAAGGTAGTGTTAAGGATATGGGAGGAGCAACCATTAAGCATCAATATGGTGGCGGTATTACCATAGGTAATGTTGGCAACTTAGATCTAAATGCCCAGTATACTGCTGCCAATATTAATAGTGTAAAAGGTACCGCAACTATTAAACATCAGTATGGAGGTGGTACAACAATTGGCAATGTAAACGGCGCTATGAGTGTTACTACCCAATATGCTCCAATTAAAATTGGTAATCTTAAAGGAAACTTAACTGCAAAAGCGCAATACGGCAAAGTTATTATTGATGAAATTGAAGCTGGTAAAGATGTGGATGTAGATGCTCAATACACAACTGTAACCTTAGGTTTTGCGGCTAATTACAATGCAGATTTTGAGGTAAAAACACAATACGCAAGTTTCAATTATTCTTCTAATGTAACAGCAAAAAGAGAAGGCGGAGATAATAGAAGTTACAGCTCTAGCAAAAACTACAGCGGGCAAATTGGCAAAGGCGGAAGTGCAAGAGTTAGTATTAAGGTCCAATATAATGGCGTAACTTTCAAGTAAACAAAAACCAAACAAACATAAACCTAGCCCATTAATGAAAATTAGTGGGCTTTAATTATTTTCCTTTTTTATGAAGAAACTTTTATTTTTTGCTTTATTGTTTCCTGCATTAGCATCTGCACAAACCAATAATTTAAGCAAGGCTGATAAAATATATGGTCTATCTAAATTTTGGCAAGAGGTTAATTACAATTTCGTTTATTTAAACAAAGTTGATAGACCAAAGTGGGACAGTACCTACAAAGTTTTACTTACAACTATACCAGAAACTAAAAACGATTTCGAATATTTTAAAGAGTTGCAAAAATTTTGTGCGCTATTAAAAGATGGGCACACCAATGTGTTTATGCCTGCTACAAAAGACTTCGAGTTAATGAATACTATGTTTGGTGATTACAGGTTTTTTATTGAAAACATTGAGGGTAAAGCTGTAATTGTTAGAGTAAACCTAAGTAAGAAAAATGAAATCCCCTTGGGTAGCGAAATAATTGAAGTGAATGGAAAGCCTACCGAAAAATACATTGCTGAAGATATTGTGCCTTATATTTCATCATCTACAGATTATGTGTTAAATGATTGGAGTAGAAGTAAATTGCTGCAAGGCAGAGATGGAGATAGTTTTATAGTAAAAATTAAGAAACCAAAAGGTGAGGTTATTAACTTAACATTAACCCATAAGCCAACTGCAGAGAAAGAAACCTATCCTGCTTTAGAAACGGAAACAAAATTATTGGATTTTAAATGGTACCCAAACGATGTTGCTTATTTAGCACTTAATTCTTTTGGAGATGACAAAATAAACCAACAATTTTTAGAGAGATTACCAGAACTATACAAAGCAAAGTCTGTAATTATAGATTTAAGGAAAAATGGTGGCGGTAGTACATCTATCGGAACAGATATTTTAAAGTATTTTACTACAGATTCTTTGCTTTATGGAGCAAAAAATTCAACCCGTCAAAATACATCTGCATTTAAAGCTTGGGGTTATTATACAAAAACAAAGGACACCACAAACAGCAATTGGAACAAAAAAGCATTACTAACTTACGAGGATAATTACATTTATGAATTTGATTATAATCCATTAAAAGTAAAGTTAGATGCTAAAAGAATTATAGTTCCTATAGTTATTTTAACAGGCCATAACACTGCATCTGCTGCAGAAGATTTTTTAATTCATGCAGACAATCAAAAACACATGAAAAAGATGGGGCAAAACACATTTGGCAGTACTGGCCAGCCTTATCTATTTGCATTGCCTGGTGGCGGAATGGCAAGAGTTTGCACTAAAAAAGACACGTATCCAGATGGGAGAGAATTTGTAGGTTATGGCATTAAACCTGATATAGAGGTTGTGCCCACATTAAATGATTACCTGCAAAATAAAGATGCTACTTTAGCAAAAGCATTAAGTTATTTAAAAACTGCAAAAAACTAACCGAAACATTATAATGAAAACCCTTACCAGATTATTTACTTTAATTCTCATCAACTTTGTTTTTATTACAAACAGCAAAGCGCAAAATAAACAACAAACCATAGTTTATACAGATATAGATAATTTCTGGATAGCTTTCGATAGTTTACAAACCACTACAGACAGCTTAAAACAACTTAATATTTTACAACAACTGTACGTTGATAAAGGCACGCCAGGCTTAAAAGCTTTTATGGAGACTAAAGGTTACACCACCGAGGCATGGTTAGCTTGCATTAGAAGTTATCCGAAATATTGGGCTTCAATTAGGCCAAAAACCTTAAAAATTAAAGCGGTTAATCAAGAACTAGATCCTTATATCGCAAAGTTTAAAAAAATGTATCCGGTATTTAAACCTGCAAATATCTACTTTACCATTGGTGCTATGCGTTCTGGTGGTACTACGCAGGACGATAAAGTCTTGATAGGTGCAGAGCTAGCAACAGGCGATCCTGAGGTGAATATTTCTGAACTGCCAACAAATACACAAAATTGGTTAAAAACCTATTTCGGCACTTATCCTTTTAAAGATGTTGTACTGCTAAATATGCATGAGTTTGTACACACACAACAAAAGGGTAGAGGCAATACGCTTTTAACCCAAACTATTTTAGAGGGAACCGCAGATTTCGTAGCCGAGTTAATTACCGGTAAAGTACCAGCGATGGCTTACATGAGTTATGGTAAGCAAAATGAAATGGAGCTTAAAAAGAAGTTTAAAGAAGAAATGTTTTTAGATAGCTATGGCAATTGGCTATACAATGGCGCATCAAACAATTTTGGCGTGGCCGATTTAGGTTATTACATGGGTTATGCAATTTGTAAAAGTTATTATCAACAGGCTAAAGATAAAAAAGCAGCAATAAAAGAGATGATTGAGTTAGATTATGCTAATGATGAAACTGTAGAAAAATTTCTTGCCAAAACAGGCTATTTTAAAGAAGGCTTTAACAAACCCGAGATTCTAAAAAGCTACGAAAGTAAAAAGCCCATAGTTACACATTTAGGTGCTTTTGCCAATGGCGATAACAATGTAGACGCTTCATTAACTGAAATTACATTCTATTTTTCTAAACCGATGGATAAAAATAGAATGTCTATAAACTTGGGCGAAGGTGGCGAGAAAAGTTATCCTATTAAAAAATCTTTAGGTTATGCCGAAGATGGAAAAAGCATTAAATTTTTAATAGAATTGAAGCCCAACCAAACCTACAATTTTGTAATTACAGGTCGCGGTTTTAGGTCAACAGATGGTTATCCACTAGCAGAACTTCCTGTAAATTTTAAAACGAAGTAGTATATTTTTCTTTTAGCAAACAAATAAACCGGAAGCCTGTTGATGTAAATCGACAGGCTTTTTTTATCTTCGCCTTTATAACATTAACTATGGAATTTTTAGCCACACCAGAAGCCTGGATCTCTCTCTTAACCCTAACCGTTTTAGAAATTGTACTAGGGATTGATAATATCGTTTTCATCTCCATCTTATCAGGTAAGCTGCCACAAAATCAACAGAAAAAAGCCCGTCAATTGGGTTTAGGCTTAGCCATGATAACCCGTGTTTTATTGCTGCTTTCTTTAAGCTGGGTAATGGGTTTAACTGCAACTTGGTTTAACATTGGCGATTGGATTGGCGTAACCAGCAAAGAATGGTTAGATAAATTGGCTATATCTGGTAGAGATATGATCTTATTAGTTGGAGGTTTATTTTTAATCTACAAAAGTACCCACGAAATACACAACAAATTAGAAGGCGATGAAGAAGATGGCGTAAAAGGAAAAGTACATTCATTTGCAGGCACCATTGTGCAAATTTTAATATTAGATATCGTTTTCTCTTTAGACTCTGTAATTACAGCAGTTGGTATGGCAGAACACATCGAAATTATGATTGCAGCTGTGATTATCGCTGTTATAGTGATGATGTTCTCGGCAAGTGCCATTAGCAACTTTGTAAACAAACACCCAACCGTTAAAATGTTGGCATTATCGTTTTTATTGCTAATTGGTGTATCGCTATTGGCCGAAGGTTTAGACCAACACATCCCTAAAGGTTATGTTTATTTCGCCATGGCATTCTCTGTATTGGTAGAAATGTTGAACCTTAAAATGAAAAAGAATAACAGAAAACCAGTTAAACTTCGCAACGTACCAAAAGAAGAAACTGAGAAAGAAAAATAGTTAAAAAACAATGTCAAAAGGGCGTCGGTAACGGTAGCCCTTCTTTTCGTTTCAAAGCTTTGCCTTCGGCTTAAAGCCATTTCACTTCAATAAGGTTTATATAACAAAATACTGAAGTTCTTTTTAAAGGTCAGTTTCCTACAAATTCCCTAAACATTATAACCTGCTCTTTTCTGCGCCTTAAATCTATGCACATCTGCGAGAACATGGTATCGTTAAAACATGTATTTCTTTTGACAAATTATTTATTGCAACAATATTGCATCTGATAATTAATTTTTACTTTTACAAAAAATCAATCTCATGCAAAAGGAAGAATTATTTGATGTAATTATCGTCGGCGGTAGTTACGCAGGTCTATCAGCAGCGATGGCTTTAGGTCGTTCATTAAAAAATGTTTTAATTATAGATAGCGGCAAACCGTGCAATCGCCAAACACCACATTCTCATAACTTTTTAACCAGAGATGGAGAAACTCCAGCAAACCTAGCGGCAATTTCAAAAGCACAAGTATCGGCTTATCCTACTTTAAAATTTTTAGATGGATTGGCAGAGAGCGCCAAAAAAACTGGCAATGGTTTTTCCATTACAACCGCAGACCAACAAATATTTAATGCTAAGAAATTAATTATAGCAGCCGGAGTTAAAGACATTTTCCCGTCAATAAAAGGTTTTGCTGAATGCTGGGGAATTTCAGTTTTACATTGCCCTTATTGCCATGGTTATGAAGTTAAAGGCAAGGCGACAGGCGTAATTGCAAATGGAGAAATTGGCTTTGAGTTTACAAAACTAATCAGCAATTGGACAAAGGATTTAACACTTTTTACCAATGGTGCTACTGATATTAATCCGGATGATCAAGCGAAATTATTTACCAAAAACATTAACATCGTGGAGAAAGAAATTGAGGAAATTATCCATCAGAATGGAATTGTAAAATACCTCAAATTTAAAGATGGCAGCAACCAGAAACTAGATGCAATTTATGCAAGAGTAGGAGTGGAGCACAACACAAAAGTTATAACCGATTTAAATATTGAGCTCAGCGAACAAGGTTATATTGCTATAAATACATTTAAGCAAACCAATGTAGCAGGTGTTTACGCAGCTGGCGATTGCACTACCATGATGAGATCAGTTGCTAGCTCAGTAGCTGATGGTAATTCAGCTGGTGCAATATTGAATAAAGAATTAGTTAGCGAAGCGTTTTAATGGATTTTCTTTTTACGCTGTTCCATAAAATCTTCGTTTCTTTGTCGCAAAGAGACTCCTTTGGAGCAGTTTAATTTTTAAAATATGATTACTTTTTCTCAAGCAACACTTTCAGAACTTTCTATCCATCGCATTGGCAATAAACTTCAAGATGAATTTTATGTGCTATCAGATCAATCTATGCATTTGGAAGATGAAATGTTAAAACAATTGTTGCTGCAATATTTTTTATCACCCTACGAAAAAGTAAATGAAATCTACCGCTTCATGCATCCAAATAACGACCTCAATTTAAATGAAGTTTATCATTTTGCTGCAGAAATTTTTGCCGATGGTGGCGTATTTCATGACAACACTAGAAAGTTAGCCACCTATCTTTTCGAGATTTCTAATCATCCTAAAATCAAGTCTGGAGAATTGTATGTTGCCTATTTTGAGAATGTACAAATTGAGGGCGATTTGCATGATGCTATTGGGATTTTTAAATCAGAAACTAAAGAAAGTTACCTAACGGTTTACCCAGAGCAAGGTGGGTTTGGCTTAAAATATGAGCAAGAAGCCATTAATATAAGCAAATTAGATAAAGGTTGTTTGATATTTAATACCGAGGCTATGGAAGGCTATAAAGTTGCAGTTATCGATCAAACCAATCGTAGTGCCGAAGCCGTTTATTGGAAAGATGAATTTCTAAAACTTAAAGTTAGAAACGACAATTATAGTCAAACACAAAATGTTTTAGGCGTTTACAAAAGCTTCGTTACTGAAAAACTAGATGAGGATTTTGAAATCTCAAGAACCGATAAAATTGATTTGTTAAATAAATCGATGAAATATTTTAAGGAAAAAGAAACCTTTGATATTGATGAATTTGCCAACGAAGTTATCGCTAATAAGGAAGGAATCGAATCTTTTAAAAGCTACAAGAAAAACTACGAAGAAGAATTTGATAGCCCAATCTCCGATAATTTCGATATTTCTGATGCCGCAGTTAAAAAGCAAGCAAAAGCCTACAAAAACATTTTAAAGCTGGATAAAAACTTCCATATCTATATTCACGGCAATAAAGATCTAATAGAAAAAGGTTTTGATGATGACCGTTCTATGAACTATTACAAAGTATTTTTTAGAGACGAACAGTAAACCTCAACTTATTTAGTTTACATAAAACATCAAAGAAACCATCAATAACGATGGTTTCCTTAATTATAAGCGTTAATGTAACGCAAAGGTTGCCAGCATTTTATTGTAACTCTTGTAATTTAATTTTTAAACCATTAGTTTTAAGAATTATGAACGACTCTACAAAACCAAATAGTATCTTCAAAGTAATTGGAGCTTCCTCCCTAGGTACATTAATTGAATGGTATGATTTTTACATCTTCGGTAGTTTGGCTACCATTATTGGTGCACAACTATTCCCAGCAGATGCAGGCGCTTCGGCACTAATTAATACGTTGGCCATTTTTGCTGCCGGATTTATTGTTCGCCCTTTTGGTGCTTTGGTTTTTGGTAGATTGGGCGATTTAATCGGAAGGAAATATACTTTCCTATTAACGCTTGTTTTAATGGGAGGCTCTACTTTTCTAATCGGTTTAATACCATCTTATGAAACTATTGGTTATGCAGCACCAATACTAGTTCTAATTCTAAGATTAGTACAAGGTTTAGCTTTGGGCGGAGAATATGGGGGTGCTGCAACTTATGTAGCAGAACATGCGCCTAAAGGCAAAAGAGGCTTTTTTACCAGTTGGATCCAGACGACAGCAACGCTTGGTCTGTTCTTATCATTAGGTATCATTGTACTTTCAAAAAATATTATTGGTGCAGAAGCGTTCGCAGATTGGGGTTGGAGAATTCCATTTTTACTATCAATTTTATTAGTTGGTGTTTCTATTTACATCCGTCTAAAGATGCACGAATCGCCAATGTTTACCAAGCTTAAAACAGAAGGTAATATTTCTAAGAATCCTCTTGCAGAAAGCTTTAACAAAAAAGGCAATTTTAAAATGGTATTGTTGGCCTTGTTTGGCGCAACAATGGGCCAAGGCGTAATTTGGTACACTGGGCAGTTTTATGCGCAATCGTTTATTGAAAATACCTGTAAAATAGATTTTAACGATTCAAGGTATATTCTTCTTTGGGGAATTGCATTCGCAACGCCATTTTTTGTGATTTTTGGTTCGTGGAGTGATAAGGTGGGTAGAAAATGGATTATGCTAACGGGAATGCTCTTAGGAATTATATTTTACAGACCAATTTATCAAATGTTCTTAGATAAAAGTGATGTTACCACCTGGAATACATCACCAGTTAAAAAAGAAGACTCACCAATAATTACTAGGCATGCATTTCATACAGAAGGAGATAGTATAATTACATCATCCTCTAAAATCAGCTTAGTAAACGGAGCATCATTTAATGTAGTTTCTATAGATACAGTTTATGCAGCTTCGAAAAATTTACCTGTTGGGCATGCCGAAGTTTTTAAAGATAAAGTGTTACCAACGCCTACATTTTGGCTTTTTGTCGGTTTAGTTTTCTTCCAAATTTTACTGGTAACCATGGTTTATGGGCCTATCGCTGCATTTTTGGTAGAGCTATTTCCAACCAAAATTAGATATACATCTATGTCACTACCTTATCATGTGGGTAATGGCGTATTTGGTGGTTTGGTACCATTTGTAGCGACGTTAATTGCAAGTTTTGCAGGCTCTACGCCACTTTCAGGTTTATGGTATCCTATTGGGATAGCAGCATTAAGTTTTGTTATCGGCGCTGTGTACCTATCTAACAAAAAAGACGAAACCATTAACGATTAATTGATTAACAACTAATACACAAAAAATGAACGCATTAAAAAAATATTTAGGTGTTATTTGGATTGCAATGGGTCCAATATCAATGATATTTATGGCTTGGCAAGCTTGGGATAAAATCAGCATTGCTAAAGCAGGAATTGATACCACAAATACGGCTCTGCAATGGGGAATTATCTTGTTAATTTTTATCCCCATAGCAATTGGGCTGGTTATTTTTGGCAAATACGCATTAGCGGGAGAGTATGAAAAACTGCCAGATAATTCAGATGAAATTTAATTGTCTCCGCCAAATCTTTCTATAAAGGAAAAAATCAACCGTATTGATTAACAAAATTAGCCTATAGTTTCATTTTAAAAAACAAATCATCAAATCCATTTTGCTTTGCATACATTTAAGATATGCTTGTAAAAACCTATGGAAGTGCTGTTTATGGCGTTGATGCTTTAACCATCACAATTGAAGTAAACATTAGTGGCGGTAATCCCAAATACCTTATGGTAGGCTTGCCAGACAATGCCGTAAAGGAAAGTTTGCAAAGGGTAGAAAGTGCATTAAACGCTGTTGGCTACAGAATGCCAAGGCAAAAAATAGTGGTAAACCTTGCACCTGCCGACATTAGAAAAGAAGGTTCGGCTTATGACCTACCAATCGCAATTGGGATTTTAGCAGCTTCTGGGCAAATAGATTCAGCAGAACTACAAGATTACTTTATTATGGGCGAACTCTCCTTAGACGGCGGTTTACAGAGTATTAAAGGAGCATTACCAATTTCTATACAAGCCAGAAATACTGGCTTTAGGGGCTTTATTTTACCTAAAGTAAATTCTAGAGAAGCGGGTATTGTAAACGACATAGCAGTTTATGGTATGGAGACTTTATCAGAAGTAATCGCCTTCTTTAAATCGCCACAAAAACCACAGCCTGTAATAGTTGATACTATTGTCGAGTTCGAAAAACAAATCAATAACTATGAGCAAGATTTTTCTGATGTAAAAGGACAGGAAAACATCAAAAGAGCATTAGAAATTGCTGCAGCTGGCGGTCACAATGTAATTTTAATTGGCCCACCGGGTGCCGGAAAAACTATGCTAGCTAAGCGCTTGCCAACCATTTTACCTCCATTAAATTTACATGAGGCTTTAGAAAGCACAAAAATATATTCTGTGTCTGGCAAATTACCAACTGCCAATGCATTGATGACCGAAAGACCCTTTCGCTCTCCGCATCACACTATTTCTGATGTGGCTTTAGTTGGGGGCGGCATCAATCCACAACCAGGAGAAATATCTTTAGCCCACAACGGAGTTTTGTTTTTAGATGAGCTACCTGAATTTAAGAGAACCGTTTTAGAAGTGATGAGACAGCCTTTAGAAGATAGAAAGGTGAGCATCTCGAGGGCTCGATTTTCAGTAGAATATCCATCAAGCTTTATGTTAATCGCCTCAATGAATCCGTGTCCCTGTGGCTTTTTTAACCATCCAGAAAAAGAATGTTTATGTGGCCCAGGCATAGTGCAAAAATATCTAAGCAAAATATCGGGGCCATTATTAGATCGGATAGACTTACATGTAGAAGTAACACCAGTTAATTTTACGGAGCTATCATCATCTCGTGAAGCAGAAAAAAGCAGCTTCATTAGAGAGCGAGTAATGAAGGCGAGAGCTGTACAGGATAAACGTTTTGAAACAAACGAGGCTTTACATTTTAATGCGCAAATGAGCCCAAATATGGTAAGGCAGATTTGTGAGATTGATGAAACTGGACAGGTTTTAATTAAAAGAGCTATGGAAAAACTTGGCCTATCTGCTCGTGCATACGATCGGATTTTAAAAGTTGCCAGAACTATTGCAGATTTGGCCGAAAGTGAAAATATAGAATCAGAGCACCTTGCAGAAGCTATCCACTACAGAAGTTTGGATCGAGAGAACTGGGCAGGATAACATTTTTTAAATTATTCTTAAAAGATGTAGCGTTTTAGGTCAACAACTCGTATTCATATTAGTAAACCAAATGATTATGATGCTATTTGATGGGATCTTTGGAGATTGTACTTCATTGCAGTATTTTAGCATTACAAAAATAGAAAAATGAAACTAACGCTTAAACTATTTGCTCTTGCCTTGATTATCTTTATTTCTTCTTGTAAAAAGGAAGACAATTTAAGAAGGGAAAAAATGACCTTATTAACAGCTGGCGGCTGGAGAACTACAAAGGTTGAACAAAATTCGGTAACAGGTACATGGGTTGATATTACAGGAACACGTACGTCTACATCTGCTGATGATTTATTGATATTTTATGGCACTGGAGAGTATATTATTGATGAGGGCCCAACAAAAGAGCCTAGTAATGCTCAAGTTAGCAATTATGGAACTTGGACTTTTACCGATAGTGGAAAGAAAATCAAAATTATTGATGGAAACCTAATGGATATTTTAGAGTTAAGCAATAAAAAGTTGGTAGTAGCTATAGAAAGTATATCACAACGTTACACCTTTGAGCGACCATAATTAATTTCAAGCTAATTACCCTTCTTCATCCTCCTCTTCTTGAGGAATTTCTTTATAGGCCTCTATTTGTTGCCCGATAGCATTAACCTCTTCATTTTCTTCGAAGATGGGCATTTCAGTTTTGTAATCTAACCTTAACCAAATTGATGCAGTATCTTTTTGTATCTGCACGTACTCCTTTCCATCTTTAAAAATGGTATAAGTATCTTCTCCCTCTGGAAAAACCGCATAATCTACTTTCCCTACCGTAATGTCAAAAGGCTCCATATTATCTATTTTTTGAATTTACAAAGTTAACCAAAATACTTGTCGCTTCAATATTGCAACTCTTTTAACTGTTTAATAAATGCAATAAACTTTGGGTTCGAATAGTTTGCTGCACCTTCGTCGTTATAAGATATCCTTCCTTTTTTATCAAAAACGATAGTAGTAGGTAAAGATCCTCTAAACATAATTTCGGGTATTGTACTCGCAACTGCATATATTGGCAATTTATATTTTTTCCTATCCATATAGGCCTGTGCTTTGGTAAAATTGCTATCCGCATCTACCATAATAAAAACAACTTCAGCATCTTTTTCAAACTGTTGGTATAATTTATTTACCGATGGCATTTCTGCTAAACAAGGCGGGCACCAAGTAGCCCAAAAATTAACAAATACAACTTTACCTTTTAAATCTGCTAAACTTACTACATTACCTTTGGCGTCTTTAAACTTTATGGTTGATAGGTCTTGGGCTATTTCTATCTTTTGATGGTTTGTAGAGGGCTTAAAAAGCCCAACTTCCATTAGGCCTTGCATCACCAATGCTTTTACAGATGGCACTAGTAAAACCACCAGTAACATGGCAATAAATAGCCCATTTGTAATATTCTTTTTAGTAAACATTTTTTTCAGTTCCATTTTAATTGTAGGTAACTACATTGCCATTACCACCACCAAATTTCTGCAAATTATAGCTTATACCTAGCATAAAATAACGCGTAATTTGGTTGCTCCTGCTATCAATAGTTGTATTTCCAGTTACATACCTCGATAAATTATTCCCTTGGTTTAACAAATCTACTACAGATAAGCTAGCCATAATTGTTTTGCTTTTTAAGAACGTTTTATTCAATGTCGCCCCAATTAAAAACGGATTTGTATTGGCTAAGGTATATCCAGTATTTATTCTCTTCGATAGATTTGTTGAAACTTTATACGTTTTTAAAACAGTTGCCCTACCGCTTAAATTAAATGAAAAAGTTTGTACATCTCTGGAATTCCCTTTAATAAGGCTATAATTATTGCTGTTAAGTCCATATGTAAAACCGCTTGTAACAGACCCTTTTTTAAATATCAAATTTGATGAAAAAGTTTGGGATAGATTGATGGCTCTGTTCATCGATTTGATATTATCGGTAAATACAATATTGTTACCATAACTTGCATTTCCTCTAGCAGATATGGTAAATTTATTCTTAACTAAAGGAATATTGTAAAAGTAATTTGCATTGATGTTATATGCGCCATTTGCATTCTCATACCTAATTTCTTGTTTTAAACCATTTAAGGTATCACGCAACAGCACTACATTGCTCACAATTTGATTTTGAGTGGTAGAAGTACCAATAGACAACTGCAATGACCTTCCACTTTTTACATCATTGGTATTATAATTTATACTAAGACTATGGTTAAATGAAGGTTTTAAATTCGGATTACCGACAATTACATTCTGCAAGTTTTGCGTATTTCGAACTGGTTGTAATTGGTTCGGACTTGGGCTATTGCTATTTCCATTATAGCGCATAGATAATGTTCGTGTTGGCTTTAATTTATAGTTGAAATTAAAATTTGGAGCATAGTTGATATTCGTGTTTTTAATCTTAACATTCAAATTTTCATAATTACCTATTAATGTATTGGGCCTAATGGTGGCGCCAAGTACGTAGCTAATTTTTTTGCTGTTGTAATTGTAGCTCGTTCCAATATTCTGGGAAAAAAAGAGCGATGAGTATTGAGTACTCAATGAATCAACATAACGTATATTATTTAGGCTATCAGTTACGTAAGTTAATATATCATTATTGTTATTTCCAATAGAAAAGCTATAAGTGCTATTAATGCTTCTTGTAATCAGCGAATCTTTAGTTTTTTTTAAAGGGTAGTTGTAAGAAATACTCGCCCCGAAATTATTATTGTTAGTACTTGAATTTATCCGTCTATTAAGTAGCGAATCTTTAACCATAGCTCCCGATAAGTCATCATAATAAAGCGTGTTACTAATTATATTTTGATCATTTTTATTAAGCCCGGCACGCAAATTCATGTTGATAGATAAATTACTCCCTTTTTTTGCCAAACGCCTAGACCAGTTAAAATTGCCATTTATATTTGGAGAATTACCAGAAGAGCTACTTCGATTAATAAGGTCTTGTTTAATGATGCCTTGTTGCTTAGAACTTGAACTATTTATACCGCTATTGTCCCCATAACCCAAGCCAAATGTAGCATTCATAAAATCCTTTTTTCCACTTTTTTGGAAATCAAGCCCTAAATTGTGATATCTGCCTTTATTATTCCCCTTACTTTGGTTTTCATTAAAAATAGTGCCCAATGTATTTACGGTTTCAATAAAAGAGATATTCTCGCTATCATTGTAATTTGTATTTATGCTATAGTTAATGCCTAGGCTGTTGTTTTCGCCAAAGGATTTACGTAAGTTAACAGATCCGTTCAAATTCCTATTTTGCCCAGCTCCATTATCTGCTCTATTTAAATTTAAGTTGGATCCTATTTGTTCTTCCTTTCTCCAAATATTTAAATTCTCATTTAAAGAAACCTGATTACTTGTTCCTCCGTTTAAACCTATATTTCCAAAATAACCTTTGTTGATATCGTCTTTAGTTACAATATTTAACATCTTACGAGGTTCTCCAACCTTAATGCCCGTAAACTTGGCATCGTCTCCGTAATCATCTATTACTTGTATTTTGGCTACAATACTTGCTGGTAATTTACTGATGAAATCTTTTACATTATTAGTGAAAAAATCCTTCCCATTAACCCTCAATTTGATCATTTCTTTACCGAGAGTTGTGGCGTTATCTTCATCGTCTACCTCTACACCTGGTAGCTGTTTCAATAGATCGCTTACTTTATCTCCTTCTAAAACCTGGTATGCTGCTGCATTGTACTCAACGGTATCTGTCATTACCCTTACCGGATTAATTTTACCCTTCACAGTAACCTCTTTCAACATCATCCCCGATACCTGAAGTATTATGGTGTCTAACTGAAGTTGTTTATCTTCCTTCGCCAAATTAAACTCTCTTGTATAAGGCAAATAACCTACATTGGTAATATTGATAGAAAAAGTGCTGGTCTTGATTCCTTTAAACAAAAAATTACCTTGTTTATCGGTAGTAGTACGTAATGAATCTTTGCCACTTACCAGAAGAATATTAGAGTTAGACAAGGTAGTTCGAGTAGAATCTACTACTGTACCAGAAATCTTTCGATTGGTTTGCGCTGATAAATTTAGCGAATTGAAAAGGCTAAATAATAAAAATAAAATCGTGCTTGGTCTAGAAATGAATTTCAATTTATTCGCTAAAATCTACCAACAAACTTAATGTTTAGTTTTAACGAAATGAAACACATTTATAAATATTACAATTACGTCTAAAAATCAACCTTTAGTCTTACTCCTGTACCTAAAAGATTTAAATTATCTTGTGTAACTTGTCTTATTGGCAACTTAACAAATGGTTCTATGGCCAAAAAATGATTTTTTAAAACCTTTCTTTTAAAACCTACCGAAAGGTTATAAAAACCTAAATAATTTACGCTGTTCTGATCTTCCAAGGCTGCTTTTTCTACCGTTTTTTGATTTACGATGTAAGAGTTAGCAAACTGGCCTTTAGATGCAGAAGCATCGTTACTTGATGAGCCACTTGCGCCAGCTGCACCACCTGTAGGTGAAGTTGTATTATTTGCAGTTCCTTTAATAACCACTTCTTGGATAAATGTATTGTTTCTACTTTGTCCCAAAACAGCAAATGCAGATACCCCTATATTGGCATATATGCTCTTATTGAAGCTATATTTTAGTTCTAAAGGAATATCTAAGCCAGATACTTTCTGACTAATTTCTGCCAAGCTTCTGTTATTGCCTAATAATATAGAAGACATACCAACAGTTGTAGGGAAATCTTTACTAGCTGTCATTTGGTTATAGGAAATACCTGTAATTAAAGATAGTTTATCTGAGAAATTGTAGCCCATGCTTACACCATAACCCATATTCAAATCTTTAGAATTACCAAACGATGGAGCTACCATTAAACTTACTGCCCATTTGCTTTTAGTACTTTTTGCAAATTTCTCAGGATTTTTCTCGCCATTTTTGGTTTCATTTGCCAGAAACTCTTCAAGACTTGCCTTCGTTTTTGGTTCGGCTACTGTCGCAATTTGCTGGTCAATCGTTTTATCAATTATAGCATTTTGATTTACTTGTTTACTTGGAGCTACATTCGTGGCTGCTTGATTGTTATTAGTTAGTGCCTGTTCATTTACAACTATGCTATTCGACTTTATAATCGCTTCTTCGTTAAATGTTTTAGTACTATTTTTAGAAGAACTTACTACAACAACAGCTTTATCTCCAACAATTTCGTTTTCCATCGCAGCCTCTTCATCAGTTGTTACATTATCGCCACCATTGGTTTCTGTCTCATCTTGAGTAGTTTTTGATGGATTAGTTTTCACTACCTTATCTTCCAATTTCTGCGTATAGTTATTGTTAAAAAGCAATAATGAAAAACATAAAGCAAGAACAGCAGCAACGCCACCTAATCTGCTTATCCAAAAAATTGGAGTTCTTTTAGTTGCTTGTTTTTCATTAAATTTCTCCCAAGCGCCTAACTTATATGGCTCCTGGTGAGTTTTTAAACTTTCCCTGATATGAGCGATTAACTCTTCTTTAGCTGGTTGCTTATCTTCAGTTGGTTGCATATGAATTAATTATTGTTTTTCCGTAAAGTGTCCTCAATTTGTTCTTCGCTCTAGTTAAGTATACTCTACTTGAGCTTTCTGGGATATTTAGTAATTTAGATATCTCATCATGAGAAAAACCCTCTACTTCAAATAAGTTAAAAATCATTTTTTGTGTATCCGGCAAGGCATCAAGTAGTTTCAGAATGTCTTTAACATTTAATGCCGATATTATATTTAATTCTGTTAATGGTTCTTGTTCTTCAACAATATCATCAATAGACATTAGGTTTTTTTTAGTACGTAAAAAATCTATTGAAGTACGTGAGGCTATTTTAGAAATCCATCCCTTAAATGCCTTTTCGTGTTCTTCTTTATTTTCGGGAAACTTAAACTGAGGAATGGCTTTAAAAACCTTGATGAATACATCATTAACCAATTCTTCAGCATCATTTCTATCGTTAACATAACGCAAAACAATGGCAATTAAATAGCCATAGAATGATTTATAAACCATTTCTTTACTCTTGTTTTCGTTATGTAGACAGCCTACAATAATGTCCTCAAAATTGAGCATCCTTATTATAGGTCCTTTGTATTTTTTTTAATCATATAAATGATAAGTGGTTCAATAAAAAAAATTAAAAAGCCATCAACATATAGCTAATGGCTTTTGGCGAAAACTACTTGTGTGTATAAATAGCAGCGCCTAATTTGGTTGCATCAGTAGCAGATTTTAAGCCGCTAACATATATAGTATAGATTTTTTCTTCTTCAATTTTAATGTTTGACAAGCTTACAATTAAATTCCCATTGATGTGATCTCTTATCTGGAAAGTAACATTATCTCCTGCATCAATAAATATAGCATTAGAATAATTCTGGAATGATATATTAGTAATTAAAGCCGGGTTGCCTTCAATTGATAGGGTTAATGGATCTGAATCAGGACTTAAGTTAGCAAAACGTACCGATCCCTTACCTTTTGGTGGTTTGGTTAAATTATCTGGTAAGAGCATAAACTTTAAAGTTTCAACCCTATCTAATAAAAATAAAGTGTAACCATATTGAGGTTCTAAAACATAAGTCTCTGTCTTAAGCGCTTGGTCAGATCCTTTTTTAGTTACGGTAAACCTACGTGTACCCGAGTAAGCTGTAAGGTAATCTATCTTGCTTCCAAAAGTAAAATCTGATGTAGTTACTTTGGTATTATCTACAAATAAGTCGAACTTTTCTGTACTTGGAGCAGCATTTACGATACTAAGACCCGATAAATCTCTTAAAGGAGCATCGTCTTTTTTACATGAAAGTAAACCAATAGCCAAAACTAAGGCAAACATTATTGGTTTAATATTCACTGATATTTTCATGATTAAATTAAAATATAAAAAAACACTATGTCAATGTGCGTCAACACTTTCTAAACCTCAAAACGAGAATTGTTAAGGAAACGCTACACCCACCACAAAATAATTGTAAAAATAGCATTTATTATTCTCTAACTAAATAGCAATCAAGCAATAACGGAAATTTAATGATAGTTTTATCCTTTCTTTAATTCAATAACTGTAATTTCTGGCCAAATGCCAACTCTACCAGAAAAACCAATGAAGCCGAAACCACGATTTACATTTAAAAATCTGCCATTTTCTTCTTTAATACCTGCCCAATGTTTGTATCTTAATTTAACAGGACTCCATTTTATACCAAACGCTTCAATGCCAAATTGCATTCCATGTGTATGGCCAGCCAATGTTAAATGAATTTTTGATGGATTATTTTTTACCTGTGCATCCCAATGCGATGGATCGTGTGAAAGTAAAATCTTAAATTCTTCTGCAGTTGTTCCTTGCAATGCTTTCTGTAAATCTCCTCTTTCGCCAAAACCTAAGCCCCAATTTTCGATACCTGCTAGAATTATTTTTTCTCCGTCTTTGTTCAGCTCTACATGTTCATCTAGCAATAAACGGAAACCTAATTCTGCATGGTATTTTTTAAGCTGTTGCAAATTTCCTTTCTTAATTAAATCATTTTCCCATTTTACATAATCACCATAATCGTGGTTGCCCAAGATAGAAAACTGACCATATTTTGCTTTAATTTGAGAGAATTGAGAAATCCAAGGCTTAATTTCTTCTGCCTTGTTGTTAACCAAATCACCAGTGAAAACAAATATATCAGACTTTTGGTCATTGATCATATCTATACCTTTTTGCACCGCTCTGGCATTTGTAAAACTTCCTGCATGTACATCAGAAATTTGGGTGATGGTAAATTCATCAAATGCTTTTGGTAAATCTTTAAACGTTAATGTATGTTTAATTACCCTGTACGCATATTTACCTTTTAACATGCCGTACAAAAACATTAAAATCGAAAAGCAAAATACAGCCAAGCCAATACTAACCCATATCAAACTTCTAGCTGGCGCTAAAAATTGATGGTCACTAATTAGATGGAAAGTTCCTGCAAAAAGCCGATAGACATCATCCGATAGCAACACCAACAAGAATAAAATTTCGCTTACAAAAAGCATTAAAAAGGCATGTGTGGAAATTTTAAAAAACCTTCCCATACCTCTGCTCTGTATACCTTGAATGGCATATAAAACAGAAAATGCACTTAAAATAATTACCACCCAAAATACAACAGGAATATAATTATGTGGTGCAATAACCCGCAAACCTCCAAGTACATACCAATTCATTAAAAAAAAGAATAGGCTAAAAAGCACTAATGGTAGTAATTGTAATCTTCTCATTTTATTAAGATTAAAAAACCTCGTAGGTTTTTGAAACCTACGAGGTTTGGATTTTTCGGTCGGTGAGACACTAACCGATAGAACTTTGATAACCTGAAGCCCCTTTAGGGGTTTGGGGGTTAGATCAACTCAACACTTCTACTTACAAAAGCTGTTAATTCTGCACCTGTTAGCATGCCTTGCGAAAGCAAAGCTAAATCAACTGCTTGTTTAGCAAATTTGCTTTGTTCTTCCTCGTTTTCAGAAGCCAAAATTTTGCTTACCAATTTGTGATTTCCGTTTATGGCAACTTTATAACTATCTGGCATGTTTCCGTAAAAACTCATTCCACCACCCATTTTAGCCATGTCTTTCATGCGACGCATGAATTCATCCATGGTAACTGTTACCGGAGAATCATCCGGATTTAAGCCCACAACTTCTATGCTGAAATTAGGTTTAGCAATTGCTTTTTCAAAGATTGCTTTAACGCTTGTAGATTGCTCTTCACTTAAAACAGATTCTAAAACCTCGTCTTTTTCAATTAGCTGATTTGCAACACTAGCGTCAACACGTTTCAATTGTGTTTTCTCTAATTTTTGCTCTAAACTACTCACAAAGTGATTGTCGATTGGCGTATTCATTACCAAAACATCATAACCTTTTTTCTCGGCAGATTGGATAAATCCATCTTGTTTATCGGGGTCAGTTGTATATAAATAAATAACCGTTCCGTTTTTATCAGTCTGAACTGGGGCAACTTTTACTTTATACTCTTCGAAAGTGAAATTTTCGCCTTTGGTATTGGTTAACAAAGCGAAATCTTTTCCTTTGTCGTAGAATTTCTCTTCGCTAATCATTCCGTATTTAACAAATAAACCAATATTACTCCATTTTTCTTCGTAAGCTTTACGGTCTTTGTTAAATAACTCTGCTAATTTATCAGCTACTTTTTTTGTGATGTAACTGTTGATTTTTTTAACGTTACTATCTGCTTGTAAGAAACTTCTAGATACGTTTAGAGGAATATCCGGAGAATCAATCACCCCATGTAATAACATCAAAAATTCTGGAACGATGTCTTTTACTTCATCAGTAATAAATACTTGGCGAGAGAATAATTTGATTTTGTTGCGTTGCATATCAAAATCATCTTTCACTTTAGGGAAGTATAAAACTCCAGTTAAGTTAAAAGGATAATCAACATTTAAGTGGATCCAGAATAAAGGGTCTTCTGAAAATGGATATAATTGTTTGTAGAAATCTAAATAATCAGCGTCTGACAAATCTGCAGGTGCTTTGGTCCAGATTGGGTTAGTGGTGTTAACGATATTATTAACCTCAACTGATTTATATTTGGGTTTACCTTCTGCATCTACACCATCTTCTTCTTGTTCTGTTTTAGTACCAAACTTAATTGGAACAGGTAAGAATTTAGCGTATTTATCTAAAATTTCTTGAAGTTTACCTTCGCTTAAAAACTCTTCAGATTCTGAATTAACATGTAAAATAATGCTTGTACCACGTGTAGTTCTGCTTCCTTCAGAAATTTCAAAAGAGGTACTACCATCGCAAGTCCATTTTGCTGACTCAGCACCTTCTTGATAAGATAAAGTTTGGATTTCTACCAAATCTGCAACCATAAACGCAGAATAGAAACCTAAACCGAATTTACCGATGATTTCATTAGCGTCTTTAGCATCTTTAAATTTCTCAACAAACTCGCTTGCGCCAGAGAAAGCAACCTGATTGATGTATTTTTTGATTTCTTCGGCAGTCATACCCAATCCATTATCGCTAATGGTAATGGTTTTTGCTGCTGCATCCAAGCTCACTTCAACTAATGGTTCGCCAACCTCGCCATTGTACTGACCTAATGCTCCTAAACGTTTTATTTTTTGAACCGCATCAACTGCGTTAGAAACTAGTTCCCTTAAAAAGATTTCATTATCCGAATACAGGAATTTCTTGATGATTGGGAAAATGTTTTCAGTGTGTATGGAAATACTTCCTTTTTCTGTTGTCATAATTAATTTATAATTTTTTGATTATACCTATGCTTATCAATGGCTGTTCCAAAAGTTTTTATAGGTCAAAATGACAGCGTTACAAAAAAATATTATTGCATTTGCCATTTCAGTTGTCTAATTTGCATTAAAACCCTAACTCAATCATTATGAAACGTTTCTATACTTTCATTTTACTATCAAGCGTAATCATGGCCTGTAAAAATCCTCAAGAAAAAAGAACTCCAATACAATGGCCAGATGCTAAAGCTCCAGTAGCTGCAATTGTTCCTCACAATAGAATTATACACGGTGATACAGTGGTAGATAATTACTATTGGATGATTGATTATTTTAAAAAGGGACCTGATAGCACAAAAGTTGTTGATTATTTGAAAGCTGAAAATGCTTATCTCGAAACGATGATGAAATCTACCAAACAATTTCAAGATGATCTATTCAAAGAAATGAAGGGTAGGATTAAAGAAAAAGATGAATCGGCTCCTGTTTTTAGGAATGGTTATTTTTATTACACTAGAACTGATGATGGTAAAGAATACTACAAATATTGTCGTAAAAAGGGTAGCTTAACTGCTAAAGAAGAAATTCTTTTAGATGTTGATGATTTAGCAAAAGGTCATTCTTACTATAGTGCTACAGGTTTTAGTGTAAGTCCTGATAATAAACTTTTAGCATTTGGTGTTGATAAAGTTTCTCGTAGACAATACACCATTTATATTAAAAATCTAGAAACTGGCGAAGTCTATAAAGATGCAATCACTAATACAGAAGGTGATCCAATTTGGGCTAATGATAACAAAACGATATTCTATACTTCTAAAAATGCGGTTACTTTATTAAGCGAAAAAATCAAGAAACATATCCTAGGTGCCGATGCAAAAAGCGATGCTGTAGTTTACGATGAGAAGGATAACACAAACTATATCGGTGTCATTAAATCTAAAAACGATAATTACATTTTTATAGGTTCGCAAGGAACATTAACATCAGAATATAGAATGATTGATGCAAACAAACCCGAAATGCCATTTGTAGTTTTTGCTGCTCGCTCTAAAGATGTTTTATATGATGTTTATCCAGTTGATGGAAAATTCTTAATTCGCACAAACTGGAACGCCAAAAACTTTAGAATGATGGAGTGTCCATTAGATAAAACTGCAAAAGAAAATTGGAAAGAAGTTGTTCCACACCGTGCGGATGTTTTGCTAGAAAATATCGAAGAATTTAAAGATTACGTAATTTTATCGGAACGTAAAAATGGATTAAATGAGTTGCGTGTTCTTAAAAAAGATGGCAGCGATTATTACATGAAGTTTGATGAACCAGTTTACACAGCATCAGTTGGCGCCAATCCAGAATACAACACCAAAAAACTGCGTTATAATTATACTTCGTTAACAACGCCAAACTCTACTTACGATTATGATTTGGCAACAAAAGACCAAAAACTATTAAAGCAAACAGAAGTTGTTGGTGGTTATGATGCGAAAGATTATGTAACCGAACGCGTATTTGCAACAGCTAAAGATGGTGCCAAAGTTCCTATAGCCTTAGTCTATAAAAAAGGATTAGAAAAAGATGGAAATGCGCCTCTTTTACTGTATGGCTATGGTTCTTATGGTTCATCATCAAATGCTACATTTTCATCATTAAGGTTAAGTTTGTTAGAGCGCGGTTTTGTTTTTGCTATTGCCAATATTCGTGGCGGACAAGAAATGGGCAGACAATGGTATGAGGATGGAAAATTGATGAAAAAGCAAAATACATTTACCGATTTTATTGCCGCTGGCGAATACCTGATCGACCAAAAATATACTTCTAAAGGTCATTTATATGCACATGGTGGCAGTGCCGGAGGATTATTGATGGGCGCCATTGTAAACTTAGCGCCAGATTTATGGAATGGCATTATTGCAGATGTTCCTTTTGTTGATGTTGTGAACACCATGTTAGATGAGAGCATTCCACTAACCACAAATGAATTTGATGAGTGGGGAAATCCAAAACAAAAAGCTGCTTACGATTATATGAAAAGCTATTCTCCATACGAAAAGGTGGAGAAGAAAGCCTATCCAAATATGCTGGTTACCACAGGTTTACACGACAGTCAAGTACAGTATTTTGAGCCTGCCAAATGGGTTGCCAAATTAAGAGCAACTAAAACAGATAAAAATGTTTTGTTGTTAAAAACAAACATGGAATTTGGTCATGGTGGTGCATCTGGCAGGTTTGATTATTTGAAAGATTACGCACTACGATGGGCGTTTTTATTCTCTTTGGAAGGAATTAGCAAGTAAAGCCTTTGTCATTAAAAACAGTGCTTCAACTTTCATGTCTTGTTTTGCTTACCTTTGCTAATTAATGGAATACAACGTTCATACTTTAAGCAATGGCATTAGGCTGTTGCACGTACCTTCAGCTTCAGCAATTTCTCATGCCTGCATTATCATTAATAGTGGTTCTAGAGATGAGGATGAAAAGCAAATGGGCTTGGCTCACTTTATTGAGCATTTGATTTTTAAACGTACAGAAAAGCGAAATACCAATCAAATTTTAACACGTTTAGAAAGTATTGGGGCAGATTTAAATGCTTACACCACTAAAGAATACACCTGCATTCATGCCTCTTTTTTAAATCCATATTTAGATAGAACATTAGAACTTTTCAATGATATCGTTTTCCATTCTATTTTCCCCGAAGATGAAATGGAAAAGGAAAAAGGTGTGATTTTAGATGAGATTACTTCTTATTTAGATCAGCCTGAAGAAGCTATAAACGATGATTTTGAAGACCAGCTTTTTGCAGGGCATCCCTTTGGAAGAAATATTTTAGGCACTCCTGAAACAGTAAATGCTTTAAACAGAACTGATATTTTAAATTTCATAAAAGCCAATTACAAAACTGATGAAATTGTAGTTGCGGTTATAGGCAATTATTCTTTGAATAAATTTGTAAAGATTAGTGCTAAACACTTCGAATCAGTTCCAGCTAATTTAACTGTAAAAACTAGGGTTACTCCGATTATTAATGCCGCTCAAAAGGTAGTTGTAAACAAACAGATCTCGCAGGCACATGTAATGATGGGCACGCAAGCTTACTCTCTTCATCATCCTTATAAAGCCGGTTTATTATTGTTAAACAACATGCTTGGTGGAACAGGAATGAGCTCCATTTTAAACCTACAAATTAGAGAAAAGTATGGCATTGCCTATACTATAGAATCTAATTATAGTCCGCTGAGTGATACTGGAATTTTTGCGCTTTATTTTGGTACTGACCAAGAAAAACTAGATAAGGCATTCAGCTTAATTAGTAAGGAATTTAAAAAGATAAAGGATAATCCGCTAACAGAAATTCAGTTACAGAAAGCAAAAAACAAATTTATTGGACAAATTGCTTTAGGAGAAGAAAACAGAATTGGATTAATCATTTCGATGGCAAAAAGTCTAATTGATTACAATAGGATTGATGATTTGGAAACTGTTTTCAATAAGATTAGAGCGGTTAGCACGGCTGATATGGCTAATATTGCTAACGAAATTTTAGACGAAAGCAAGTTGAGCTCATTAACTTTTTATCCAGTAGAAGATTAAAGGTTTAATCAACAGCCAAAACATATTTTCATTATTTTAAAAAGCAAATGCAGAAGCTCGGTTAAAGTTAGTCGGGCTTTTATACTTTATCCCCGATGAAGAATCGGGTGATGCCGCAACAATCTCGCTTGCCTGCCAGATAGGCAGGTTTAAATAATGCAGGTTTTTACAATTATTTGAGGTTGCAAACTGCCAAGAACTACAATCTTTGTATTATAAACCCGAATGAAGTGGATGCCGATTTAAGCACTATTGGTAGTCGTTTATACGGTGTGCTTGCTTGTTCTACAGGCTTCATCGGCAGTAGCAAAATGTGGGGCTTACTTAGCCAAGCATTACTGACATTGTTTTTCAAAATAGAATAGTATATTAAACAATTAACTTTTTAAACGCCGTTGAGCTTTGGAGTTGAATTTCCCATTTAAGCCAATAATTTGTACTTTTGCAGGCATTACAAGAAATAAAAATCGATGAAATTACCAATTGTAGCTTACGGCGACCCAGTTTTAAAAAAGGTTTGTGTTGATATTGACAACACTTATCCTGACTTACAACAACTCATTACTAACATGTTTGACACCATGTACAATGCAAGTGGTGTTGGTTTAGCTGCTCCTCAAATTGGTTTGCCCATTCGCTTATTTATTGTAGATACCAAGGCTGATGAAGATGAAGAAGTTTTTAAAAAGGTATTTATCAATGCTCAGATCTTGGAAGAAACAGGCGAGCTTTGGGCTTTTAACGAAGGTTGCTTGAGTATTCCTGACGTTAGAGAAGATGTAATGCGCAAACCAAACATTTTAATAAGTTATTATGATGAAAATTGGCTAAAGCACGAAGAAAAGGTTTCTGGATTTGCCGCAAGAGTTATCCAACATGAATACGATCATATTGAAGGTAAATTATTTACAGACAAGCTAAGCTTGCTACGTAAACAGTTAATTAAAGGGAAATTAGACGCAATTACAAAAGGTAAAGTACATACTGATTATAGAATGCGTTTTATGAAACAGAATAAGAAAAGATAATCTTGATTAATGAATTATAGATCTTATAACAATTGGATTTAAGATCTAGATATTGCCAATCGTAACTCGTCGATCAAAAATTGTAAATTTATTGGTCCTCGCTACGAATTTTATCGCCACTAAAAATTTGCTGCATTAGCTTACCCCAAGCAAATGGATTAAGTAACGGATTAGTTTGACGCATGTTGACATTCATCATTCTATCGAAATTGTAGCGATAATTGCTATTGCTAATTTCACTGCTATTTCTAGGTAAAGTTAAGGCCATACCATTAATACTTTGTCTAGAGAGGTTTTTCTTTGCTATGGCTAAATCATCATCTGCAATCTTCATCGTTAAAAAATCTCTATTAAATTCCTCAACAGTTGCCCATGGATAGATGGTTACTGCTTTAAGGTAAACAACCTCAGGCTTAATTTGGATCATTTGAGTATACTGATGCGCCGTAATCTGATTTGGCAAAACAACAGTTTTATTGAAAAAACCAACTGCAGAGAAGGTTAAGGTATCTCCAGGATTAACGATAATGGAGAAATAACCTTGGTAATTTGCAGCGTATTTTTGTGCTTTGTTACTGATATTAGTAATGGTAACATAGGGCACTACAGAGTTGCTGTCAGTATCGGTAATTATACCCGAAAACTGCACCAATTTGTTACTTTTGGTTGGCTCTTGCGCAAAAGCAGCAGTAACAAACAATAGCAATATGATGGTTAAGCTAAATCTCATCCTACAAAAATACTTGTAAATGCTTAGTCGACTTGTTAAATTGTGTTAAAATCTACAATTGCTCGGCCAAATCAACGGCTTCTACGCCTTTAATTTCCGGAACTGCCTTAATAATCGCTTGTTCAATGCCGGCTTTCATTGTCATAAAGCTCATTTTACAAGAACCACAATTGCCTAACAATTTCACCTTAACAATGTTTTCGGCAGTAATTTCTTCAATAGCTACATTTCCACCATCAGCTATCAAATAAGGTCTGATAGTTTCTAAAGCTTGCTCTACTTGTGCTCTTAAATCCATGATTTATATTTTTTAAAGTATAAAAATAGTAAAATTTTAGTAATTAGCAGTTTGTACATTATTTATGGAAATCTGCTGAGCTATTTTCCCTGCAATTTCTTTAAACGCATTTGCCAATACACCTGGTTCCAAAGAAACTGGTTTGCCGCTATCGCCAGCCGCAGTAATGCTTTGCACCAATGGTATTTCTCCTAAAAAAGGCACATCATACTGGCCGGCCAAAGCCTTACCGCCGTCTTTACCAAAAATATAGTATTTGTTATTTGGTAATTCTTCGGGTGTAAAATACGACATGTTTTCTACCACGCCCAAAACCGGAATATTAATTCCTTGCATCCTGAACATGGCCAAACCTTTTCTAGTATCAGCTAATGCTACTTGTTGTGGTGTAGTTACAATTACAGCGCCTGCAATTGGGAAACTCTGACTAATGGTAATATGTATATCGCCAGTTCCTGGAGGAAGATCAACAATTAAATAATCTAATTCGCCCCAATCTGCATCATTAAACAATTGTTTGATAGCATTTGATGCCATTGGACCTCTCCATGGCACAGGCTGGTCTGGATCTGCAAAAAAGCCCAATGAGAGCAATTTAATACCATATTTTTCTATGGGTAAAATTAAAGTTTTACCATCTTCAGTTTCCCTTGCGCTTGGTTTAGCTCCAACTAAATCAAACATAATTGGCACGGATGGGCCATAAATATCGGCATCAATTAAACCCACTTTAGCACCATCTGCCGCTAATGTTACCGCCAAGTTGCTAGACACAGTAGACTTACCTACGCCTCCCTTGCCAGAAGAAACCAAAATAATATTCTTAATCGCTTTAAGCTGTGTGGTATCTAGTGGTTTAGTTACTCTTGATGTAATATTGATGTTGATCTCCGCATCTGCAGCCACGAAATGTTTAATGGCATTAGTACATGCATTTTTCAACATGTCCTTCATCGGACAGGCTGGTGTAGTCAGTTCTAAAGTAAAGCCTATTGTTTTATTATCGATTTTTAGATCCTTAATCATGTTTAAGGTTACCAAATCTTTCTTCAAATCTGGATCCTCAACATTACGTAAAGCTGCTAAAACCTGCTCATTGGTAATTATCATTCCTCAAAATTAACAAAACATAGCCATAAAAAATTTTCTATCCATGTTTTTGTTGTAATTTTAACGCCAACTAAGTCAAAACTGACAATTTTTTGTCTTTTGGGACAGATGAAAAACAGTGACTAAATTCACACGAACTGAGATGAGACTAATAACTAATTAAACTTCTCATCGAACTCCGTGACCGATGAAAAACAATGACTAAATTCGCACGAACTGAGATGAGACTAATAACTAATTAAACTTCTCATCGAACTCCGTGTGACCGATGAAAAACAATAACTAAATTCACACGAAATAAACATTTGTGCTAAGCGTTTGTTTAACAATAATTTCTACTTCATTTTATGCAGCTACCGAAAATTAAAATCCCTAAAAAATATTTAAAGATTGGCGCTTGGGTTTTAGGTGTTTTTTTAATCTTATTTGTATCAGTTGGCGTTTATGCCTATAGTAAAAGAGAGGCTTTACTCAAAAAAATGGTAGCAAAAGCTATCGCAAAAGCAGACAAGGATTACGGGCTTGAAGTAAAGATTGGCTCTGCCGGCTTTAGCGGATTAAGTTCTGTACACATGCAAAATATCTCAGTGGTACCAAAAGATAGAGATACTTTAACCACAATTAATGACATTACTGTAGGTGTAAAACTTTTCCCATTGTTATTTGGCAACGTAAAGCTATCCGAAATTAATCTAAACGAGGGAATACTAAACATCGTTTTAAAAGACTCTTTAACCAATTTAGATTTTATTTTAAAAAGAAAAAAGAAAGATAGCGTAACAAATACCTCAAAAAAAACTACACTTAGCGATTTAGCAAATAATTTGGTTAACGAAGTTTTGTATAAAATACCAGATGACATGGTAATTAAAAACTTTATGATGAAGTTGAATGATAACGACACTGCCTCATTAAAGTTCTATACTACTAGCGCAACCATAGACGATGGAGAATTAAACTCAAGCATTGTTGTAAACGATACGCTTGCAACCTGGCATTTGAAAGGTATGGTAAAACCTGGAAAAAAACAGCTGGATGTAATCTTGTTTGCTGATGGTAAAAAGGTTGAATTGCCATCTTACGTACAAAACAAACTGCATACAAAAGTTAGCTTTGATACGGTTAGAACAGAAATGAAAGATGCAGATTACAGTGGAGATGATTATAAAATTTCAGGCTCTTGGTCTGTAAAAAATCTCTCTATTAACCAAGGCAGAATATCATCTGCAGATATTATTGTGCCTGATGCAAAAATCGAAGCAGATATGTTGATTGGAGAAAATTTTATCTGTTTAGATAGCACATCAACGGTATATCTCAAAAATGCAACTATGCATCCCTATTTAAAATATACTTTATCTCCCCATAAAATTTATGAGATGAAGGTTAATGCCGCTGAACAGGATGCTCAAGCTATATTCGACTCTTTTCCATTAGGGTTGTTCGAATCGCTAGAAGGAATTAAAGTTAGTGGAAAGCTAAAATATAACCTAGATTTTCATTTAGACACCTCTATTCCAGATAGCGTAAGGTTCAATTCTACATTAACACCTAGTGATTTTAAAATTGTTAAATGGGGCAAAACCGATTTGCAAAAAATCAATTCTACCTTCGTTTATACCCCATATGAATATGGAAAACCTATGCGGGATATTACCATAGGCCCAGAGAACCCCAACTTTACACCGCTAGAAGACATCTCCTTTAATTATAGAAATGCCCTGCTAACTTCAGAAGATCCTTCTTTTTTTAGGCATCACGGTTTTGTTGAAGAATCTATCAGAAAATCTATAGCGGTTAATTTTAAAGAAAAAAGATTTAAACGTGGTGGCAGTACAATCTCTATGCAATTGGTTAAGAATGTGTTTTTAAGCAGGCAAAAAACAATGGCTCGTAAAGCCGAAGAAATTTTAATTGTTTGGCTTATCGAAAACAATAGCTTAATTACTAAAAAAAGAATGTTAGAGGTTTACTTTAACATTATAGAAATGGGACCTAATGTATATGGAATTGGCGAAGCATCAAGATACTATTTTGGCAAGTACCCATCAGAATTAACGGTGGGCGAGGGCATCTTTTTAGCCAACATTGTCCCTAAACCTAAGGCCGCACTCTATAAATTTATGAGCGATGGAAGTTTAAAGAGCTACCTATATCCTTATTTTAATTTTATCGGCAATACAATGGCCAGAAGAGGCCTAACGCCTGCAGATTCTAGCGGCTATGGTTTTTATGGAGTAAGATTAAGAGAAGGCTTAAGACAATACTTGTTACCAGACTCTACAATTATAGATACCGCAGCTATTGAAATGGATGAGGATATTGCACCTCCAGTTGGAATGCCAGAGGCGTCTAAGAATTTATTTGAACGTTTGTTTGGCCCTAAAAAGGATACTACAACCAAAATTGTGCCTAAAGCCGATACTGTAAAAACCAGAAAACAGCTTCGCCAAGAAAAAAGAGAAGAACGTAGAAAAGAAAAAGAAAACGGGAGTTAAGAATACATGAATAATATTCAGATACATGAAAAGGATTTCGAGCTTTTTTTAGAAAACGAAAGCATCAGTAAACGTACCAGGTTAATTGGTGTACAATTAAATGTCGATTACGAAAATCGATGCCCTATATTTATAGGAGTTTTAAATGGCAGCTTTCTCTTTATGGCAGATTTGCTTAAGGAAGTAGATATTCCATGCGAAGTTGGCTTTATTCGAGTAGCATCTTACCATGGCACAGAAAGTTCTGGTCAGGTTAAAGAAGCTTTTGGCTTACCCACAGACCTCCGCAACAAAGATGTAATATTAGTTGAAGACATTGTTGACACCGGCCTAACTTTAAAGTATATTTTAAGTAAAGTATACGAACAACAACCCGCGTCGGTAACAGTTTGTAGCTTATTATTTAAACCCACCGCCCTTAAACAACCTATTGCAGAGTTAACTTATGTAGGTTTCGAAATACCAAATGAGTTTGTAGTAGGTTATGGCTTAGATTACGACGGCTTGGGCAGGAACCTTAACGACATTTATAGAGCTGTATAATTTTATGATTACGATAGGTTTAACCTTATTGCAAAATGAGCTCAAATCGTAAATCTATCAGATTTTTTTCCCAATTTTGCGAAAACTAAAAATTAAACCCCAATGACCATACATAAAGAAGGTTACACCACTATTGCGCTTACAGTTTTATTTATTTTGGTGCTTAACTCTGTTATAGACTATAAATTTGCTGATATCGCTTGGTTACGCTGGTTGGTTTACATTATTTCTTTTGCCCTTTTTGTAATAGTTTTACAATTTTTTAGAAACCCAAGTAGAAAGTTTACCAATGGGGATAATTTAATCATCTGCCCTGCAGACGGCAAAGTTGTAGTAATTGAAGAAACTGAAGAAGGGGAATATTTTAAAGATAAACGTTTACAAGTTTCCATTTTTATGTCTCCTGTAAATGTACATATCAATAGAAATCCAATTTCTGGTGTGGTTAAATTTTTCAAATACCATCCAGGGAAATATTTAGCTGCTTGGAACCCCAAGTCGAGTACCGAAAACGAACGTACAACTACTGTGGTAGAACATTCAAATGGTACTCCGGTATTATTCAGACAAATTGCTGGTGCCTTAGCACGCAGAATTGTATGGTATATTAAGGAAGGCGATCAAGTTGTGCAAACAGAACAATTCGGCTTCATTAAATTTGGCTCTAGAGTAGACATTTTCTTGCCAATTGGCACAAAAGTTAACTTGCAATTAGATCAGGTTGTAAAAGGTGGCATTACCGTTTTAGGAGAGTTATAGAAAGAATAAAAATTATACTATCGGTTGGTATCTCACCTGCAGAATTGATACAAGCTTTTTATTTTAAGAATATTGTCAGTAATTCTTGGCGATTTCAGTCCCGCTTTTTGTTTCAAGTTTTTGTCCTTCTATAAGCTCAGGGACAAAAAGCTTTACACTTCAATCGGGTTTATAGCTTATAGCACAAAACCAGTGGGTTATGGTGGTATGCAGCCGTAAATAGTAGCAAAAACCAGAGTTATTTAAACCTTCCTGTCCGGCAGGCAGGCGGGATAGTAATGGAAATCCCTTTAGCAAAATCCCCTAAAGGGATTTTAGGCTTAAAAGATTGAAATGGATAGCTCGACTAACCTTCAAAAAGTGCCTAAACTTTGCTTTTCTTAATGAGATAGCTAATTTTTCCAAAACTCAATCCTTGCTAGACTTTGCCAGTTATCTTTCTAACGGCTTCTCCCCACCCACAGTTCTTTGCGTTGGGTAGGCAAAATCTGAACCATGTTGCTCTACAATTTCAATAATTTTAAAGTTAACATCCTCTTTAACCTTAAGATAATTATTAAACTCGATATTTTCTACCAAGTATAAAATCTGAATATTTAGCGCAGAATCTGCAAAACTATCAAACGTAACTGAACTATCAGTTGTATGCGGATTATTGGTTAAAAATGTATCAATATCCGCTATTATTTTTTTAATGTTTTCTGAATCTGTTTCATAGGTAATGCCAATATTAAACTTAACCCTACGGAAGTTTCTACGCGTCATATTCTCCAAAACACCATCTATCATCGCCCTATTTGGGATGATGATAGTGGTTTTGTCTGTACTGCGCAAAACCGTACTTCTAAAACCAACCTTTTCTATTGTTCCTTCTACACCATCAACCTTAACTAGATCGCCTACAGTAAAAGGTTTATCAATAAATATGGTAAATGATCCTATTAAGTTTTCTAAACTCTCTTTTGCCGCCAATGCAATAGCAATACCTCCAATACCTAAACCTGTAATTAAGCTTAGTGCATTTACTTCGAAAACATAGCCTAGCAGTACGAAAAACCCAATAAAATAGATAATAAACTTAAAAAGTTCTTTCAGAAACGGAACCAATTGATCATCTGCTTTATTTGCCGACTTAAATGCTTTATACATAAAAACATGGGCCACAAAATCGATAATCCTTAAAATGATCCAGAAAAAGGAAAGGATAATGAGAAAAAGGAAAATCTTATCGAATAGCTCGCCAAGTGTAAAAACCTCCTTAACCTTAACTTTTTCAACCAGTTTGGTGTAGGTAAAAACTCCAACTTCAAAAGGATGCTTGAGTTGGTTAATTGCCAGATACAATGAGGCAATACTAATAAAGAACTCAAATGGTTTTAATAACAAGGCAATGAAAGTATCAATCTTAACTTCATCGGCAAATTTTTTGAACAGTTTAAAAAGAAGCTGACTTATACCTTTAGAAACAAACCTTTTTAGCAATAGTCCGATAAAAATAATCCCTAAAAACAGACAGTAAGCCTTTACTGTATTCCCCCAAAAAACTTGTTCAAAAAATTCATTATTCATTATTATACCAATTGTTTCAGTGCAATTTCAAATGCGGTACTTGATAGATTTGTTTTACTTGTCGATGCTACGTAAACAGCTTTTAATGCATTATTAATAATGCTAGAGGCATCAGAAAAAATGGCATCGTCGCTCATTTCTACATTGCGTTGCATTAAATAGGCAAATACCCGGGCCATACCACAATTAGCTATAAAATCTGGAATAACCGCAACGTGATTGTCTGCATGCTCCATAATGCTGCCGAAAAAAATTTCTTTATCTGCAAAAGGTACATTGGCACCACAAGCAATTACCTCTAAACCACCTTTAATCATCATATCTACTTCATCCTGTTTTACTAATCTAGAAGAAGCGGCAGGTACAAAAATTTCTGCGCCAACATTCCAGATCTGTTCACTTGCTTCAGCAAAAGGAATTAAATTAGCTGCAACCAAAGTATTATTTTCTCTTTTATTAAATAAGTCTTTAATTTCTTCTACAGAAAACCCAGCTGGGTTAATTAAACCACCAACACGATCAATAATACCTACAATTTTAACGCCATGTTGTGCTAAATAATATCCCGCAGCAGCAGCCACATTACCCCAACCTTGGATAATTGCTTTCTTGCCAGCCAACTCTCCACCCCAGATATTGTAAAAATGCCTGATAGATTCAGAAACGCCGTAGCCGGTAATCATATCGGCTACTTTGTACTTTCTTTTGATATCTGGGGTATAATCTAAATCTTCCAATACTTTAGAAACCCCATAACGCAATTGCCCAATTTGGTGGATACGCTCGTTTTCTCTAGCTTGGTAGTGACCACTAATCACGCCTTCTTGAGGATGCCACAAGCCGTAACTTTCAGTAATTGGAATAACTTCGTGTATTTCGTCTATATTTAAATCACCACCCGTACCATAATAACTTTTTAACAAGGGCATAACAGCTTTGTACCACCGTTCTAAAACTTCCTTTTTACGAGGATCTGCAGGGTCGAAATTTATACCAGATTTTGCACCACCAATTGGTGGGCCAGAAACGGTAAACTTAACCTCCATTGTTTTGGCTAACGATTCTACCTCACGTTTATCTAAGCCCTTACGCATACGTGTACCGCCGCCAGCAGCTCCGCCACGCAAAGAATTGATAACGACCCAACCTTCGGCTTCAGATTCTTTGTCTTTCCATTCAAAAACAATTTCGGGTTGCTTTTCTTCATACTTCTTTAATAAGTCTTTCATTTTGTTCGGTTTTATAAAGCAAAAAATAACTTAAAGCCACTATTTTAAAATAGAGCCCATTAGTAAATTTGATATTTGGTGGCGCAAAGATATAAACAAAAAAACCTCCACGAAGTTAATCGTGAAGGTTACATATCTTTTATTAAAGAAAATTATTTTCTTAAAGATTTAATACGAGCAGCTTTACCAGTTAACTTACGTAAATAGAACAATTTAGCTCTACGAACTTTACCGTGGCTGTTAACCTCTACTTTATCAATATTTGGAGAATTGATTGGGAAGATACGCTCTACTCCAACTCCATTACTCATCTTACGAACAGTAAACGTTTCGTTTGCACCAGCGCTGTTACGTTGAATAACCACACCTTGGTAAATCTGAATACGTTCTTTATTACCTTCGCGAATTTTATAGTGTACACTAATTGTATCTCCTGATTTGAAAGAAGGAAACTCATTTTTCGCGATTACCTGCTCTTCTACAAATTTTACTAAATCCATGATTTTAAGCTATTAAGCCGATTTTTTTCTGTCTAAAATCGGACTGCAATATTAGGAATTTTTTTTTAGAAATAAAAGTGAAGTTTAAAATAAATTTATTTTTTAACAAAAGCTACTTTTTCCACACCTCTTTTAAAGATTTTGATTGTCTTGCTTTCTAACTTTTTGACAGACAGCCTTACTTTAAAAGGTCTGGTCTACGTTCTTGTGTTCGCTTAACAGCCTCATCATGGCGCCAGTCATTTATTTTTGCCTCATGGCCACTTAGCAACACATCAGGAACCTTATGTCCTCTCCACTCGGCAGGACGGGTGTACAGCGGTGAATCTAGCAGGTCTCCTTGAAAACTATCTGATAATGCTGAAGTTTCATCATTCAATACACCTGGTACTAAACGAACAACTGCATCAACCACTACTGCAGCGGGCAATTCTCCGCCAGATAATACATAATCTCCTATAGAAATTTCTCGGGTTACATAAATATCACGGATTCGTTGGTCTATTCCTTTATAATGGCCACATAGAATGATGATGTTTTTTTGGATAGATAGTTCATTTGCAATACCCTGATTTAAAGTTTCTCCATCGGGGCTCATAAAAATAACCTCGTCGTAAGTTCTTTCGCTCTGCAATTTTTCGATACAAAGTGCAAAAGGCTCAATAGACATTACCATTCCGCTACCACCGCCATAAGGATAATCATCAACACTTTTTTGCTTATTTGTAGCATAATCTCTTAAATTATGAACTACAATTTCTGCAACCCCTTTTTTTTGCGCCCGCTGTAAAATGGAATGAGCAAAAGGACTGGTTAATAGATCTGGTAAAACTGAAATGATATCAAAACGCATGATGCAAAGATAAGTATTGCGTTTCGTTTTTACATTGCCATGGGATTAGTTCTGTTTTATTGTTTCTACTTTTCTCCATAATTCAGCCCAATCAAATGTTTCCTTTCCATCGATGAGTTTATATCCACCCTGGATTACAAAAAACTGGTTTCCGCTTTGATCCGATAAAAATTTATATTTGATGGTTAAAGAGGTGTTGTTTAAGCTTGGATTTATAGAGTAATTTATCGTCTCTATTAAAAATTGATCTGCTTTTAACTCGATTTTAGCCTTTTGCCATACCACAGTACCTTTATCAGTAACTTTTAATTGCAAGCAACTTCCCTCCTTATCAAAAACTTTAAGTGTGGTCAAAAAAGGTTGTTGCACCACCGCATCTTTTAAAGGTGGTTTTACAAATTCCCATGCTCCAGAAAATTTATCCATTTCGGAAGCTTGTTGTGAAAATGCAATGTGGGTTAGTAAAGAAAGATACAGGATCGCAAAGGATAGTTTTAATTTTTTTTTCATTCTTTATAAGGTTAGTAATTTATTGGTCTATTATTCTTTAAAATCCTCTACCCTTCTCCAAATCTCTCTCCATTCTACTGTTTCAACACCATTAACGATCTTTGTTCCACCCTCGGTTATTAATAATTTAACGCCATTGTCGGTCATAAATTTATAGGTAAAGTTAAATGTCTTTCCAATACGATCTGGGTTAGCGGCAAAACTGATCACTTCTTTAACCCTTCCAGCAGCAGATAATTCAAAACTTGCTTTTCCCACAATATATACCCCTTTTGGTGATGCTTCAATCTGTGTATAGTTTCCTTTCTCGTCAAAAGTTCTTAATAGCGTGTAACATGGTTTTTCGGTATTTGGTGGAGGAAAAATCATAAATTCCCAAGTGCCAACAAGGTTAGGGATTTGTGCAAACAGAGTATTAGAGATTACAGAAAGCGATAATATCGCAAACGTCATTAAGAATAGTTTCTTCATCATATTTGGTTTAAGTGAACAATATAATGATTAAAAATTAATGGTCAAACAGACGTTAATTATAAGAAATGAGATGCACCCCGCAACATAAATTTCACAGAATAATATTTGCTAAAATCAAAGACTACGCAATACTAACTCTGCAGCCTCTTGGCCAGTATGGCTGCCAATTGCAATACCCATTCCATTACAACGAACTGCACAAAAAATGTTTGGCTTTACTTCTTTGATAATCGGGCTTAATTTTGGCCCAAAAGCCATAATACCACTCCACTTATGTTCAATTTCGAATGTAGTGTATGGAAGGATTATTTCCTTCAATAAGTTTTCCAGTGCTTTTTGAACCAATAATGTTTCGCCAAACGTGGTCGTTTCTTCTGCTTTAATATTTAAATTTCTTCCACCTCCCAAAAGTACCCTATCATCAATATTCCTGAAATAGTAGTATCCCTTATCATAATGAAAAGTTCCTTTCAGTTTTAAATCGGGTATAGGTTTCGTTACCACCACTTGCCCACGACCTGGCACAACGGATAAATCTGGAAAGAGTTCATTAATAAAGGCATTGGTAGTTAACAAAACCTTTCTACAGCTAAACACACCTTGATCTGTACGTATATTCACTTCAGAATCTTCTGCGAAAATTGCCTCTACTCTGCAACTATTTAAAAGTTGAACACCTAAAGAAAGTGCTTTTGTTAAGAGCGCCTTCATCATCCTGCCTGGGTCAATTTGCGACTCTAGGTCATTTTCAATTAAAACATCAACCCCTGCAAATCCGAACTTGTTTATTTTGGAGCTGCTTTGCTTAAAAACATTCTTTTGTAGTACAATATCTTCAATTAAAGTATTAAAATGGCTCATTTTTGATACACATTCTTCTGCTAAAATATCTTGTTCTGGTTTGAATAATTCATAACCACTCCAATTTTGATACTCTATTTTCTCATCCCCTAATAAACCTCTAAGTTTTAAAAGGCCTTGCCAACGTTTAGAAATTAATTGATGTAGACCATCCGTTCCTGTTAATTTTTCTTGCTCAATTAATTCGGATATGCTGCCAAAGCAAGCAAAACCTGCGTTCTTTGTACTCGCTCCAGCTGGCAAAAACCCTCTTTCTAACACTAAAACCGCTAATTTTGGATTGGTAGTTTTAATGGTAATTGCAGCATTTAAACCAACTATTCCACTGCCAATGATAATTACATCAGCCTTAAAGAAATTTTTCCTTTCCCAGTAAGATAAGTTATCCTGCATAATTGAATTTTTTGTAATTTTTTTATGTCTGTTAAATATGGGAACACTTTTTGATTTAATCAAAGCGAAATAAGCATATTGTCTTTGCTACCTAAAGATTTTTATCACACTATTTCATATTAATTAAAATAATAAAACAAAAGAAAAACATACACGATTGATATGGGAACCTATTTAATTTTAATCATCCCGGTACTATTGTTGAGCATGTTTGTGCAGTGGCGATTTAGAAATAAATTCTCAAAATACGCAGAAATGCAACTCAACTCTGGCTTATCAGGAAAAGAAGTAGCTGAAAAAATGCTACAAGATAACGGCATATATAATGTAAAAGTAATGAGTATGGAAGGCCAACTAACCGACCATTACAATCCAACAGATTTAACGGTAAACCTAAGCACAGACGTATATTATGGCAGAAGTGTTGCCGCAGCTGCCGTTGCTGCACACGAATGTGGCCACGCCGTACAACATGCAAAAGCTTATAGTTGGTTACAATTGCGCTCTAGCATGGTACCTGTGGTAAGCATCTCCTCCAACCTTCTACAATGGGTACTTTTAATTGGGGTAATGCTGATTATATTTAATGGTCCACCTATTGTCTTAGCAATTGGAGTTGCTGGTTTAGCTTTGGTAACTATTTTCAGTTTCATTACATTACCAGTAGAATTTGATGCCAGTAAAAGAGCTTTAGTTTGGTTAAAAAACAATAGAAGCATTATGTATACCGACGAGGAAAATGTACAAGCTAAAGATGCTTTATGGTGGGCCGCAATGACTTATGTGGTTGCTGCATTGGGCGCTTTGGCTAACTTGCTATACTATGCTTCTATGTTATTTGGTAGGAGCAGAGATTAGTGGCAAACTTATTAAGTCTCTTTTTCGCTTGCTAGCAGATTTAGTAAGTTTTTGTCTTACCTTTTCTTTAACAAATAATCGATCGCTGATTTAAGTTCAACGTCTTCGCTTAATGAAGAAAAAAGAGGCTTTTCAGGAATTTCGATATTTGGCAAAATACCTTTGCCAATGTAATCTTTTCCATCAGGCAAGGCATCTCTTTTGGCACAAATTCTTGCTGTCATTCCCAAAGGTAGTTGTATACGTAGTGGCTGACCTGAACTACCGGCACTGGCTTGCCCAATGCGCACAATATTTTTGCTTTTCAACAAGTAAATCAAAAAGTCTTCGGCTGCAGAATAGGTGTTTTTAGAAGTAAGCAAAATAACGGGTTTGTTGAGCCTATCTTCTGTCAGATTGGCAATTACAGTATCTCCATGATGACTTTCCCAAGCATCCATTTCTATGTATTCTTTAAAAGCATAATTTTCAGATTTACTGGATAATTTGTTAAATGAACCCCAAGCCTTATTGGCTGCATGATGTATTCTTGTTTTCCAAGAAGGCCCAACTAAATAGGGTTGGTCTGTAATAAATTTGGCAATTTCTAATGCATAATCGCTATTGCCACCGCCATTGTTTCTTAAATCTATAATAAGTGCCTTAGCCTGTTTTAGTTGTGGAAGTACTTGTTTAAAGCTATCAACAACTGCTGGATCGGCAAAAGTATTAATTTGTATAAGGGAAATTTTTTCTGGGAGAACGCTGTGTTTAAATTTTGGAGCCGCAGTATTTAGAGCCACGGGAAAGTAGCTAAACCCGCCTTGTTTATGAAGAGTATTTAAATTTCTTTTCAGTGTAACAGAATCTATATCGCCTGCAGGTTTTTTATAAACCAACTTAACTTCGGTTTCTTTAAACCCTAACCATGAATCATTTTCGAGAAATTCCTGTGCCTCTCTACCGTTAATTTTTAATATTTCGCTTTTGATGGGTACTTTTTCTTTTAGTTTAAAATCTAGCTTAAGCACAAGTAGCTTGCCCTCAAACCTAACCATAGAAAGAGGAGGCTGATCAATTTCGTCCCAAAAGCCCTGGTTTGTCCAAACCGCAGTGTGCCCATCTTTTAGCTCTTCTAAAAATTTGGTTAGCACACGGTTTAATTCAAAAACATTTGCGGCTTTAAGCACTTTTGGAATATACGATTGATAGACGCTATCCCAATTTAATTTAGGCTGCTTATCAAACCATACAAAGTTATAGCTTGTCTCTTTCCAAAGGGTAGAAAGACTATAAAGCTTGGTCGAGGCATCAACGGTATCAGCCATTTTTATTTTTTTTACTTGTTGCGCACTAGTAGTAAAAAGGGTGCCAGTTAAAATGCAGAGTTGAAGTATAAGTCTTTTCATCATCATTAATTTTTTTCTAAAAAGACAAACAATTTCAAAAAACGTTGCACGGCTTATTGTTTATATGTTAAAAGCATATTATTGCTACTGTGATTATGAACAATGGTGGGTGCTAATGGGGCAAAAGAGCTTCTTTCATAAGTAATATAAATCTTATGGTAGCGAGCTGGTAGGTTTGCCCTTGCCGGCTACCCAGAAGTAAAGCGGGCAGCTCCAAAAGAGTCCCTTTGGGACAGGGCCACACATGCCAAAAGCTACTGATATTTGTTTTCGACAAAAGAAATAAAATGTAGTATTCTTCCTTCGTCAGAATGACAAAATATATTTAGGATGACAGATGAAGTTAATTCAATCTATAAGGAACAACTAACTGAAAATCTGGAATTTCTACCTTAAAACTATTCTCTAGAACCAGATTGTGCATGGTATAATTTCCTCGCATGCTGCCAATATCTGTTTTTAAGTTACAGCCAGAAACATACGAATAACTTTCTCCAGGCTCTATTACAGGCTGAATACCCACTACACCTTCGCCCTCAACTTCTCTTACGGTTCCATTGCTATCAAAGATGAACCATTTGCGGCGCATCAATTGTACTGTATAGTCTGATAAATTTTCTACTTCGATGCGGTAAGCAAACATATAATGTTCGTTTGCAGGATTAGAGTGTTCATCTTGGTAAATAGTTTCTACCGAAATTTTTACACCTTCTGTAATTGCTGTAACCATTTGATAAATTTATTAAATGCTTTTCAATAATCAAGCCATTTCTGAAAATGGCAAAACATGCTCGTATTTTTCTGCCACTTCTGCCAAGATCTGATGGATGTTTTCTATATGTTCTTCTTTAACCAATAGCATTCTGTACTGCTTAAAATCTGGCAAGCCTTTAAAATAATTAGAATAATGGCGCCTCATTTCAAATATGCCCACTTTTGGCCCTTTCCATTCTATAGATTTATCTAAATGGGTACGGCAAGCGGTAATACGTTCGTCTAATGTTGGTCCAGGCAAAATTTGGCCTGTTTTGAAGAAATGTTTTACTTCACGGAAAATCCATGGATAACCAATTGCGGCTCTTCCTATCATAATTCCATCAACTTCATATTCCAATCGCCAGTTGGCTGCCTTTTCTACACTATCTACATCGCCATTGCCAAAAATTGGAATTTTAATACGTGGATTACGTTTAATTTCTCGAATTAAAGTCCAGTCGGCTTCACCTTTGTATAATTGAGCCCTTGTACGGCCATGAATAGTTAGGGCTTGAATACCGATATCCTGTAATCTCTCTGCAACTTCTTCAACATTTTTGGTATTATCATCCCAACCTAAACGAGTTTTAACGGTAACTGGCAGATGTGTTGCTTTTACAACGGCTTCTGTCATTTTTACCATTTTATCAATGTCTTGCAATAATGCAGAACCTGCTCCACGGCAAGCCACATTTTTAACTGGGCAACCATAGTTAATGTCCATTAAATCTGGGCCGGCAAGTGTTGCAATCTCGGTTGCCTCACGCATGCTTTCGATGTCGCTACCAAAAATTTGGATTCCGATTGGTCTCTCATATTCAAAAATATCAAGTTTTTTACGGCTTTTTGCGGCATCCCGGATCAATCCTTCAGAAGAAATAAACTCCGTATACATTAAATCTGCGCCACCTTGTTTACACACATAACGGAAAGGTGGATCGCTCACATCTTCCATTGGCGCCAACAACAAAGGGAACTCCCCTAAATCTATATTTCCTATCTTTACAGACATTTTTCTATCTTCAAACCAAAATTAATTGTACAAAGGTACGGAAATTACAAACAATGCAATATACACAGCCAGTTAAGGAAGAAAACCATCCATTTTTACAGCTTTTAATATTAGGAGTAAGCGCATTTATCGGCTTAATAATTTTTGTAATTATTGGTTTTGTACTCTGTTTAGCTATTTATGGATTGGACTTGATTCGTAATATGGATTGGATGACGGGTAAAGATTTGAAAAATATTGGTGCACTAAAAATTTTAGTTACTGCCCAACAGATCGGTTTATTTTTGGTACCGGCAATTGTATTGTCCATTTTTGAAGGCAAAGCGCCGCAACATTTTTATGGGATGAAAGCACCCAAGCTTAATCTTTTACTAATGGTGTTTTTAATAATGCTTTGTTCTACCCCATTAATGGGACTTATTAACGAATGGAACATGCAAATGCATTTACCTGAGTTTTTAAGCGGATTGGAAAAATGGATGCGCAAACTAGAAGATGATGGCATGGTTACTACTAAAGCTATTTTAGCAGGAAGTTCTATTGGAGCATTAATCATTAATTTATTGGTGATTGCTGTAACACCCGCCATTTGCGAAGAAATTATATTTAGGGGCGGCCTGCAGAGAACTTTTTTAAGATGGATCAAAAACCCTCATATAGCCATCTGGACATCAGCAATTATTTTTAGCACCATACACTTTCAGTTTTTCGGCTTCTTTCCGAGGTTGTTTTTAGGTGCAGCCTTTGGCTACATCTATTTTTGGACCGGCAGCCTTTGGTATGCTGCATTTGCCCATTTTTTAAACAATGGTTATGCAGTTACAGTAGCGTGGTACATGCAAAGAAACAATTTACCAATCGACAAAGCGGACGACATGAACATGGCGTGGTATGGCTATTTAATTAGTGCAATATTAACCCTAGCTTTGTTCTGGATTTTAAAAGAAAAAACAAACCCTAAAAAAGAGGTCCCGTTATAAATCATGTTTCACATCTCAATACTCACATCTCAAATCTAATAATGAAAACCAGAGCAATAACCGCATTCTTTTTCACCATTGTAATGCTTGGTTCTATTTTTTTAGGTGCTTACACCTTTACGTTCTTTTACCTTGCATTAAGCATTATCTCTCTATTGGAGTTTTATAAAATGGTAAAAATGGGAGGTATTCGTCCACATAGAAATGTGGGAGTTGCCGCAGCAGCTATTATCTTTTTACTTACAGCTGGTTATCATTTTTTTGAATACGAACTTAAGTACCTGTTGTTAATTATTCCACTCATTTTCTCGGTATTTATTTTAGAGTTATACAAAAAGAACAAAATCCCATTTGCTAATATTTCCTACACTTTTGTTGGTTTTATCTATGTTACAGTACCTTTCTGCTTCTTTTTCTCGTTGGGCTTTTTAGTAGATTTTAGCAATTACAACTACCATTTACCCCTAGCTTTTTTATTATTGCTTTGGGCTAGTGATACAGGCGCTTACTTATTTGGAGTAAAGTTTGGAAAAACCCGCTTATTTGAACGCCATTCGCCAAAAAAATCTTGGGAAGGCTTTTTTGGAGGAATGTTTACCAGCGTTGTCGCTTCTTATTTAATCTCCTTACAGTTTACAGAAATGAACCCATTAATATGGGGTGGGATGGCTATTCTGATTGTATGTTTTGGTACGCTTGGCGATTTAGTAGAATCAATGTTAAAGCGTAGCCTAGACGCAAAAGACTCTGGCAGTTTCTTACCTGGACACGGTGGTTTTTTAGATCGATTTGATGGTTTGTTAATTGCTGCGCCTGTTGTATATGTGTATTTGTATTTGATTCTTTATTAGCAGCTATTTAATTACCTGTACTGGCTTTTTATGTTCATCAATAGCTACAAAAGTGAAGTCGCCATGTACGGCTAGTTCCCTGCCTTCGGCATACATTTGTTCTATATAAATTTCTACGTTAACCTTTAAACTAGTGTTACCAACTTTGGTTACTTTGCCAATCAGTTCTACAATAGTACCTGCAGGGATGGCTTTTTTAAAATCAATCCTATCGCTACTTACGGTAACCATAATTTGCCTGCTAAATCTTGTTGCGGTAATAAAGGCAACTTCATCCATCATGTGCATGGCTGTACCACCAAACAAAGTATCATAGTGGTTAGTAGTATTTGGGAAAACGGCTTTGAAAATACTGGTCTTTGAAGCGATGATTCTTTCTTCTAATGTCATTTTGCAGGGATAAATTCTTTAAGTGCGCAATATTGTAAATTTGAGGCTTGTAATTTTCTGTAAAAGTAACATTTCTTAGGCATTTGGGGCTTTTTAACAATAATTATCAACTATCGATCTTGCTTTAAGCCTTGTAACAAATTTACAGCAAGCTTAATTCAATTCATTTTCTGTTATATATTTGATATAACCATCAAACATTCCAGATTATGATCAAAAACTACTTAAAGTCTTTAGGAATGGCCTTTTTATTAGCGAGCAGTTTTGCTGCGCTAGCCCAAGAAGTGCCCTCCCCTAAATCGCATTTTGGCTTTAATATCGGCGACGATTACCAACTTGCTAATTATACTCAAACCGAAGCTTATTTTAAAAAACTAGCTGCCGCCTCTAACCGTGTAAAATTGGTTGATATTGGCAAAACTGAAGAAGGCAGATCACAATACATGCTGATCATTACTTCGCCAGAGAACCATAAAAATCTGGCCAAGTATAAAGAGATTTCGCAAAAACTAGGTCGTGCAGAAGACCTAAGCAAAGAACAAGCGAAAGCTTTAGCTGCAGAAGGCAAAGCCGTAGTTTGGATTGATGGGGGCTTGCATGCTAACGAGACTGTTGGTGCACACCAATTAATTGAAACTGCTTATAATCTAATTAGTAGAACCGATGCTGAAACAACTAAGATTTTGGATAATGTGATTGTGTTAATGACACATGCCAATCCAGATGGACAAGAATTACAGAGCGATTGGTATATGAGGGAGAAAGATCCAAAGAAAAGATCCTTAAGCGGACTTCCTCGTTTGTACGAGAAGTATGCAGGGCATGATAACAATAGAGATTTCTTTATGCTCAACCTTAAAGAAACCCAAAATATGGGACGCCAACTTTTTGTAGAGTGGATCCCTCAAATTATGTATAATCACCATCAAGCTGGTCCTGCAGGTACCGTAGTTGCTGGTCCTCCATATCGCGATCCATATAATTATGTTTTCGACCCAATGGTATTAACCAGTTTAGATGCTGTTGGTGCTGCCATGCACAACAGAATGAACGTAGAAGGCAAACCTGGATATACACAACGTGGTGGCTCGGTATTTTCTACTTGGTACAATGGTGGTTTACGTACCACAACCTATTTCCATAACATGATTGGTTTATTAACCGAGATTGTAGGTAGCCCAACCCCATCAGATATTCCTTTGGTACCATCTCGTTTACTGCCAAATGGAGATTCTCCTAATCCTGTTTTACCACAAAAATGGTATTTTAAAAATTCTATAGATTACTCAGTTTCATTAAACTATGCGGTGCTAAATTATGCACAGCGCTACAGTGATGAGTTATTGTTCAACATCTATCAAATGGGTAAAAACTCTATCGATAGAGGTAGCAAAGACACTTGGTCTTTCTCTCCTAAAAAGATAGATGCCATAAATGATGCTTACCAAAAAGATAGAAATACAAGTGCAACAACAACGCCTGGTGGCAATTTTGCTGGCGCAAGAGGCATGTCTGTAAAATATTTAGATACGGTAATGAAAGCGCCGAAGAATAGAGATCCAAGAGGTTACATTTTATCTGCAGATCAACCTGATTTTACTACAGCTATTCGTTTTCTAAATGCATTAATTAGAACAGGTGTGGTAGTGCATAAAGCAAGTTCAGCATTTACCGTTGCTGGTAAAAATTATCCTTCTGGAAGCTATGTTGTAAAAACTGATCAGGCATTCCGACCACATGTTTTAGATATGTTTGAGCCACAGGATCACCCTAACGATTTTAAATATGAAGGCGGTCCTCCAGTAGCGCCATATGATGCTGCAGGTTGGACCTTGGCTTATTTAATGCATGTTAAGTTTGATAGAATACAAGATAAATTTGATGGCCCTTTTGAAAAATTGCCTCATGGCGAGTTATTAAAAGCTACCCCAAAACCACTTCCTTCTGGTAGTGGATATGTATTGAGCGCAGCTGCAAATGAAAGTTTCCTAGCAGTAAATGAACTATTAAAAGGTGGTGCTGAAGTTTTCAGAAATGCAGCAGACGGTTCTTTCTATGTGCCAGCTTCTGCAAAAGCGAAAAGCATATTAGACAAAGCAGAGCATGGCTTTGGCATGAGGGTTACTGCAGCATCTAAACCAGCAAAAGCGGTTAAAATTACGCCTTCTCGTATTGCCATTTGGGATACTTATGGTGGCTCTATGGATTCTGGTTGGATCCGTTTTATTATGGAACAATACCATTTTGATGCTACGGTAATTTATCCTCCAGATATTGATGCTGGAAACTTAAAGAGCAAATATGATGTGATTGTTTTTGTAGATGGTTCTATACCTGCTTATAATCCAAATGTTACTGCAACAGCTGCTGGCGCAAGAGGCGGATTTGGCGGTCCTGCTCCAGAGACCATCCCTGAAGAATATAGAGCTCGTATTGGCAGGATGAGCCAAGATAAATCTATCCCTCAACTAAAAGCATTTTTAGAAGCAGGTGGAGAAGTGATAACCATAGGTACTGCAACTAATTTGGCTGCACATTTAGGTTTACCTGTTCGCAATGCGATGGTTGAATTGGTAAATGGAACGGAAAGAAGACTTCCTGCAGAAAAATATTACGTGCCTGGTAGCGTATTAAACATTGCTGTAGATAAAACAAAGAGTGCAAACTGGGGCTTGGAAAATACAGCAGATGTATATTTTGACAATAGCCCTGTATTTAAATTAAGTGCTGATGCCGTTTCTAGTGGAAAAATTAAACCTTTGGCGTGGTTCCCTAATGCTACACCATTACGTAGCGGTTGGGCTTGGGGCCAGAGCTATTTACAAGATGGAGTTGCGGCTTTTGAAGCGGATTATGGCAAGGGAAAACTGTTCGCCTTTGGTCCAGAAATTACTTTTAGAGCACAAACTCACGGAACTTTTAAATGGATGTTTAACCAGCTGTATAAGTAAGAACAACTTATCATCGCAAGCAGTGAAGCAATCTCTTTGCTATTAACCAAGAAAGGAGATTGCTACAAAAACCCAACGGACAAAAAAGTTAGTTGGGTTTTTACTTTTAGCTTACCATACAAAAATAAATCACACTTACCTTTGTATGATGAAAGTAGAAATTTGGTCTGATGTGATGTGTCCTTTTTGTTATATCGGCAAAAGGCATTTTGAAAAAGCGATTGAGAAGTTACCCTTTAAAAGTGATGTCGAAATTGAATGGAAAAGCTTTCAGCTTAATCCAGAATATCATAACACAACAAATGAAGATTTGTATACGTATCTAGCTAGAGCTAAAGGAATGTCTGTTGAACAAGCCAAACAAATGACAAGACAGGTGGTAGATATGGCCTCAAATGTTGGCTTAGATTTAAACTTTGCAACCAATATTCCTGCAAATTCATTTGATGCGCACAGATTTTTACATTTCGCCAAAAGTAAAGGCTTGCAAGATGAAGCTGAAGAAGCTTTATTTGATGCCCATTTCATGGGAGCGAAAGACATTGCGAAACATGAAACGCTAATCAGCATAGCTGAAGATCTAGGTTTAGATACAGCCGAAACTTTAAAGGTTTTGCAAGGTGAAGATTTTGCCGAAGAAGTACGTCATGATGTTTATGAAAGTCAACAATTGGGCGTTAGAGGTGTTCCTTATTTTGTATTTGATAGAAAATATGCCTTATCTGGCGCACAACCAGTTCCAGCTTTCGAACAGGCAATTGTGCAAAGTTTTACCGAATGGCAAGCTAAGCAACCTCAAACACGGCTTAAATCATTAAATAAAAATGATGATGCAATTTGTGATGAGAATGGTTGTGAGATTTAGTTGGCAAAGTCGTCCTCGACGGAGCGAAGCGACGAGAGATCTGTTTTTGCCTAGCACTTCCAGAACATTGACTTTTGCAAATGAGACGTAAACATTTCTCTCCCGAAGAAAATCGGGATCGAAAGGACGGCAAGGCATAGCGGATTACTTCTTCAACCCCTGCAACAAATACTCTAAACCATTTAATTTAATCTCGTACATGGTTCCCAATAGATGCCCTAACCTACCTGGCGGGAAACCTTTGCTATGAAACCACACCAGATAACTTTCTGGCAATCTTGAAATTATCCAGCCCTTGTACTTGCCAAAAGGCATTTGCATGGTAATCAATTCGTTTAATATTTGAGGATCCATTATTTTTGAGTAAGATTGGTTAATAGTTGATAGACAATAGCACATGGCTAGGTTGATTAGTTATGAACCATCAACCATGAGCTATTATTACAAAACCATTTCTAACATTTCTATTGCTTCATCAACATTGTTAATGTTATCAAAAGAAATTCTGAGACTATCTTTAACTTCTTTTAAGTTACACAAACGAGGGTGTATTTGTGCAAATGCTAATATTTTATTGAAAACTTCCGAATCAAAAAACCTTGATTGTTTATCGCTCACAAAATAACCACGTAAAATATTTTTCTTAAAACTGAGCTTCTCAAAACCTAAACGCTTGCCTACCCATTGCAAACGTAATACTTTTAGCATGGCCTTAACCTGTTGCGGTACCGAACCAAAACGATCTTTCAACTCTTGTTCAAAAGCCATCAACTGGCTCTCATTTTCTAATTTAGATAATTCGGTGTAAAGGTTATATCGCTCGGTAATGCTCGTCACATAGTCATCTGGAATATGCATTTCTAAATCAGTATCTACTTGAGTAAAGTTTACGAAAGCACGTGCTGGCTCGTCTTTAAATAGATCTTTAAACTCTGCATCCTTCAATTCTTGGATAGCTTCATCTAAGATTTTATTGTACATTTCGAAGCCAATTTCTGCAATAAATCCACTTTGTTCGCCCCCTAATAGGTTTCCGCTTCCACGTATATCCAAATCACGCATGGCGATGTTAAAACCACTGCCCAAATCAGAAAACTCTTCAATAGCACTTAGTCTTTTTCTTGCTTCGTTAGTTAGGGTTGATAAAGGCAAGCTTAACAAATAACAGAAGGCTTTTTTATTAGAACGCCCAACGCGACCACGCATCTGGTGCAAATCGCTTAAGCCAAACATGTGTGCATGGTTAATGATGATGGTGTTTGCATTAGGAATGTCCAAACCAGCTTCGATAATTGTGGTGGCTACCAAAACATCCTTTTCACCATTAATAAAATCTAGCATTACATCTTCTAACTGATCGCCATCTAATTGACCGTGCGCAATACCAATCCTTGCTTTCGGCACTAGTTTTTGTATCAATCCGCCTAATTGGGGCAAATCATTAACCCGGTTATGGATAAAGAAAACCTGACCACCTCTATCTAGTTCAAACTGTACTGCTTCTTGTATCAGTTTATCATTAAAAACATGTAACTCAGTATTTACCGCTTGCCTATTCGGTGGCGGTGTACTCATAATCGATAAATCTCGAGCACCCATTAAAGAGAAATGCAAGGTTCTAGGAATTGGAGTAGCTGTTAAGGTTAGTGTATCTACGTTTACACGTAAAGCACGTAATTTTTCTTTAGCTGCTACGCCGAATTTTTGTTCTTCATCAATAATCATGATGCCGAGATCCTTAAACTTAACATCTTTACTAAGCAAGCGGTGCGTGCCAATTACAATATCAACCTTTCCTTGCGCAACACGCTCTAAAGTATCTTTTATTTGTTTACTTGTTTTAAAACGATTGATATAATCTACCGTGCAAGGAAACTCTTTTAAACGTGATGAAAAGGTCTTAAAATGTTGTAACGCCAAAATAGTTGTAGGTACCAAAACCGCAGCCTGTTTACCATTTGCAACAGCTTTAAATGCTGCACGAATGGCAATTTCTGTTTTCCCAAAACCCACATCACCACAAACCAGTCTATCCATTGGGTGTGGCGCTTCCATGTCTTTTTTAACATCGGCAGTTGCCTTAACTTGGTCTGGCGTATCTTCGTATATAAATGATGCTTCGAGTTCTGTCTCTAAATAACCATCTGGTGAAAATGCCGTCCCCACTTGAGCCTTTCTCATCGCATATAGCTTAATTAGATCTCGGGCAATGTCTTTAACTTTTTTTTTTGTGGTCTTTTTGAGTTTATCCCAAGCTTCGGTGCCTAACTTGTTCATTTTAGGCTGAGTGCCATCTTTTCCGCTAAACTTCGCAATGCGATTTAGGGAGTTAATGTTCACATATAACAAATCATTATCAGCATAAACCAAACGGATCATCTCTTGAATTTTTCCGTTTACCTCCACTTTTTCTAATCCTGCATATTTACCAATACCATGATCAATATGTGTTACAAAATCACCAGGTTTAAGCTCACGCAAATCTTTAAGCGTTATAGCCTGACTGCGTTGATAACCTTTTTTTAATTGGTATTTATAAAAACGATCAAAAATCTGATGATCTGTATAAAAAGCTACTTGTTGACCAGCGTCTAAAAAGCCTTCTCTTAAAGGGATATTAACAGGTGTAAACTTCGCTGTTTTATCTATATCATCTAAAATGGCATATAACCGCTCCGTTTGCTTGGTAGAATTAGTAAAAATAAAGTTATGAATATTTAGTTTTTCATTCTCCTTTAAATTCTTGATCAGCAAATCAAAATCCTTATTGAAAGATGGTTGAGGTTTGGTTTCAAATTGGATAATATTTTCTGTTTGATAGAAAAATTGCTTGCCAAACTCTACTACCGCAAAGTCCTGAAAAAGATCAGACATCATTTTCTCATCAGTAAAAGAGAACTTCGGATCCAACCAATTAGGGTTTTGTTGCTTATCTGCTAAAGTTAGTGCTTTCCAAAGTTCAACTGCCTTTTTATAACCTCCTTTAACAATATCAACAGTATATTCTACATCTTTAAACCAAAGCTGAGTGTCTTTCTCAATATAATCTAACAGACTAATATTATTTTCAGTTAAAAACTTTGCCTGCACGTTTGGCACAATGGTTAAGCTTTTTACATCATCAACCGAAAGCTGGCTTTCAATTTCGAACGTCCTGATGCTTTCTATAATATCACCAAAAAACTCGATTCGGTAAGGTAGTTCGTGAGAGAAAGAGAAGATATCTACAATACCTCCACGGATAGAAAACTGACCTGGTTCGTAAACGAAATCGGCTCGTTCAAAATCGTACTCAAATAAAAACTCATTTATAAAGTCGATACTCAAGCTAGTACCAAGGCTAATCTCTAATGTGTTTTTCTCTAAAACGGATCTATCAATTACTTTCTCAGCCAGTGCTTCGGGGTAGGTAACTACAATTTTTCCGTATTCAGATTGATGATTAAGCTCGTTTAGCACTTCCGCCCTAGCCAAAACATTAGCGGTATCTATCTGGGTAAACTCAAAAGCTTTTCTAAATGACGAGGGAAATAGCAAAATTTCCTTTCCTAAAATCCCTTCTAAGTCTGACAGAAAATAAGCTGCTTCTTCTCTATTTGGAAGAATAAATAGTTGAGGTTTATGCAGTAGAAAATAACTTGCTACGGCTATAACGGCATCGGCAGAACCCACCAATCCCTTTAATTGGGTTTTGCTGCCCTTTCCTTTGTTCAACGATTGTGCTGTGGCAACAACACGCTCATCTGTTTTATATCTATTAATCAGGTCGCGAATGTTCACTATGTAAAGGTAGAAAAAGTATTGCGTATTGAGATATGAGAATTGAGATATCACACAAACACTGAAACACAAAAATTGTTCTCAAGTCTAACATCTAAATCTTTTATCTTTTCAGAAGCGCAAATTAGTGCAAAACATGAGGTTCAGTCCCACTGTGCGCTTTTACGCCTGCCGGCAGGCTTCGCTGCGTCGTACCTCCTTGCTGCTGGGTAATGCTGCAATCGGGGCTAAAGGGCAAGGACGGGCATAAATGTTCTCAATTTCCAATCAGTTCGATAAGAAACACAGGCTATTAGAATATGATGATTTTAAAACCTTAATTTTTCATTAACTGGCTTTTAAAATTATCATATTCTTGTTTAGAAATTATTTTGATTTTCTTGAGCCAAAATAAATTTTCTAACTGCGCTTCCTTAGATAAATCGCTATCAATATCGGTGTACTTTTCTCTCAAATAGTTTTTAGTTCGGCAGGTTAGTTCTTCTAAAAAAACATCTAATGTGGGTTTATTACGGTTTAGCAGTTTAATAGCGCCTCCGTTCGCCATATCAATATAAACGTACTTAACCCTGCCTAATAGGGTAACAATTAGAAAAACAATAAAGAATAAGGCAGAAACTGGCAGAAGGCCTTTATAAATTCCATTTGGATTATCATAAACTCCCAAAATTGATTTCAACATCACCAATGCAGAAGCTATACAGACAAAAAGGTTAAAATTATCCGTTTTTACTTGTCTGGTGATATTCCAGAATAAAATTTCTTCGTAATCTATAAATAACTGTTTTGTATTTAAAATATTTCCATAGGTGTATAAAATGCCATTGTCTTTCAAATCAATTCTTATTTTATGGAAAAGATATTTTTGTTCAAGATAATCCATTATAGCAAAAATGTAATAATAAGCAATTTACAATGCAGAAACAATATGCTGCAATTCTGTTCCGATACTTCATATTGCTTTTTTCTTCCTAATTTTTTCGGTTTCAGCGCATATAACTTAGTTTATAAACCCGACAATAGCGACAGCCCCGAATTTTTCATGAGGGCTACAGCGAATGGCGGGGCTACTGCCTGCCAAAGCACACTAACATTCGTTTCCAAATCATCTTAAGATTTTCAATTTTAATGCTTTTTGTATTCGTTCTCTATCTCGGTAATAATCATGCTTGGATCGCTGATTGCATATTTAAATGAAATGGAGTCTCCAGTATTTAAACCTTTGGAATCATCCCAGCCTCCAACATATTCATAAACAACACCGTTAATTTTGTAGCTAACATAAACCGAATGCCCTTTGTAGTGAAACATTTTTGTAATAACGCCTTTACCATAGTTATAACCACGTTGAACAATTGCAACCCTCTCCATATCTTCTTCTTGCCCACTGTTAACATACAAATAAACAACGCTGCCTAGCACACTCATCATTAGTAATAAAGTTAAACCAACTTTTAGCTTGTTCATATTTGTAAAAATATAATTTTGTATCCTTTATATAAAGTATAATAGAATTTCGAAATAACTTTATAAAGCGATTGTCGGAGTTTGTCGATATTTTTTTTCAGTTTGTCGAGAACACTTTATTTGTAGTAACAAAAGACTTATCATTGTTTCTAATTAATATAAAACGAGGAACATGAAACACTTTAAAAGCTTTCCGCTAGAATTATTTTTCTGGATTACGGCTTTGGTGTTGTTAGCAACTGCGAACCCACATGAACATCATTTTACCCTATGCCCGCTAGCAAATTTAGGGATAGATTGGTGCCCGGGATGTGGATTAGGAAGATCGGTAACTGCATTGTTTCACGGAGATGTAAATGCAAGTTTTAGCCATCATTGGTTTGGTATACCAGCTTTGATGTTAATAGCTTACCGCATTTATGAACTAACCAAACAATTAACAAATAGAAAAAAGGAATTTAATTTAAAATATAAGGAGGACTGATTATGTTTGACGCACAATTTATGGCATTGCCTGGCATTACCCCACAAGAGTATAGTTACTTACAAACTGCCACAAACGGCTTAGGTGAACAACAAGTAAGAACATTTTTAATGATTTATACTGGAAAAAGAAAAAATCCGAGTGACATGTTGTTATTCTGTGTAATCGGATTGTTCTTGGTTCCAGGCTTACAAAGATTTATAGTTGGCCAAATAGGCATGGGTATTCTTTATCTCTTCACAGCAGGTTTATGTTTCATTGGTTCGATAATCGATCTTATTAATCATAAAGAGCTAGCTTTTGAACATAACCAGCGCATGGTTTTCGAAAGTTTACAGATGACAAGAATGGGTTCATTCCATTAAAAACATATGCACTAACTATAAATAATCCTTATCTGTTTAAAAGCGGGTAAGGATTTGCTATTTTTATACCATGAAGCTATTTGAGATTACCAATTTTTTAGAAAGTATTGCACCCTTAAATTATCAAGAAGATTACGATAATTCGGGCTTAATTGTTGGCCATGGCAATGACGAAATAAACGCAGCTTTAGTAGCATTAGATTGTACAGAGCAAATTATTGACGAAGCCATCGCTAAAAATTGCAACTTAATTATTACCCACCACCCTATTGTATTTAAAGGTTTAAAAAAGTTTAATGGCAAAACTTATGTAGAACGTGTTGTATTAAAAGCTATCAAAAATAATATCGCTTTATACGCTATACATACAAACTTAGACCATGTTGCAAATGGCGTAAGTGGAGAAATCTGCAAACGTTTAAGGATAATTAATGGTAAAATACTTGCGCCAAAAAATAACTTATTAAAAAAACTGGTTACATTTTGTCCTATAGCAAATGCTGATGGAGTAAGGAATGCCTTATTTGCAGCAGGTGCTGGTGATATTGGCAATTATAGCGACTGCAGTTTTAACGCAACAGGAATTGGAACATTTAAAGCTGGGGCATCAGCAGATCCTTTTGTTGGCGAAAAGGGAAATCAGCACCATGAAGCTGAGGTTAGGATAGAGACCATTTTCAAGGTGCAGGATGAACGAAAAGTATTGTTGGCTTTGTTAGAAAACCATCCGTACGAAGAGGTTGCGTATGATATTTATGTGCTGTCTAATAAATTAGCTACCGTTGGTGCTGGTATGGTGGGCTGGTTACCAGAAGAAATGGATTCTATTGACTTTTTGCATTTGGTAAAAGATAAAATGCAAGCTAAAGTAATTAGACACACATCGCTTTTAGCAAAGAAGATTAAAAAAGTGGCTGTTTGCGGTGGCTCTGGCAGTTTTCTACTAAAAGATGCTATAGCAGCTGGTGCAGATGCATTTATTACTGCCGACTTTAAATACCACGAATTTTTTGATGCAGAAGAGCAACTGATGATCTGTGATATTGGACATTATGAAAGTGAACAATTTACATCTAATTTGTTGATAGATAATATTCAAGAAAAATTTCCTAACTTTGCAATCCGTTTAACGGAGCATAATACAAACCCCATAAAT
>Ga0247810_10000187_pt1 | contig 98447 bp, 89 predicted proteins | sample UWRJL119311C1_FD_179918 | JGI IMG/M metagenome (GOLD analysis project Ga0247810, IMG submission 179918) | Plant litter microbial communities from Arlington Agricultural Research Station in Wisconsin, United States - UWRJ-L119-311C-1 | ecosystem: Environmental > Terrestrial > Plant litter >...
ACACACACATATATATATATCCTCATATATCTTCCTGTTTCCTTAGTCACAGGGTTGCTCCCTTCGACTATCGAACCTTCTTGGAAACTAAAATACCTCGCCTTCCAATCATCACGTCCCATTCCGAGACATTATAGTCACAATGACACGCCTTACCACTCTCATATTTGGTTTCTCAACCGCAATCCATGTCCTCGCAGCACCTGTACCTGCGCCAGCGGCAGCTGCAGCACAGATTTTCGACACGCGCCAAGTTGCGCACCACAACAACTGGGTTCGGGATGTCCCGAGCTCCGGTTTAAGAACGAGGGGACAACGTCCCGGAGGAGTTGTAGGGCCCGCTGATAGTGACGGGAAAGACAAGGCCGAGCGGCGAGGAACCGGTGGCGGGATTACTGGGTCCGCTCGCGTTGGTGAGGAGGATTTTGTTCAGCAGGAAGAAGTCAATCAACCCGGGGGTGTTGTCGGGCCTGCTAATAGCAACAGGCGAGACAATCTCGAGAGGCGCGGCCAAGTCCCTGGCGGAGTGGTTGGCCAAGCTAGCGTTGATGAGGAGGAATTTGTTCAGCAGGAAGAAGTCAATCAACCCGGGGGTGTTGTCGGGCCTGCTGGCCCTGCTAATAGCAACGGGGGAGACAATGTCGAGAGGCGCGGCCAAGTTCCTGGCGGAGTGGTTGGCCAAGCTAGCGTTGATGAGGAGGATCTTGTCCAGCGGGAAGAAGTCAATCAACCCGGGGGTGTTGTTGGGCCCGCCGTTGTCGAGGGGGAAGGTGGCATCGACAAGCGGTTCATCGGCGGCGGCGGGGTGGTCGGTTCCGCCAGCTTAGATAATGAGAAGTTCGCGCCGCGGGGGACGCAAGGAGGCGTTGTTGGGCATGCCATCACGGGGGTGGTGGACGAGGGACAGGCAGAGCGCCGAGATGAGTTTGTAGGAGCCGCCGAGCCCGAGGTGGTGACGGGAGGCAGAGAAGACGGCAAGAATGATATCGTCGGCGGCTTGGTGGGAAATGCCCAGCCATAAAAACACAATGTTGGCGGGAGAAAGAAAGATGGAGAGAGAGAGAGAGAATTAGACGGGTGGATGTTTGTTGTTCAGGTGCTTCTTGGCTGCTTGGGGTTGGCGATGGTGGATCATGGGTTGGCGTTTGGAGGATATCTGTTGTAATATAGGATGGTCATTTCAGAAGGGAGGAGTCGGTCAGGTTATTAGGGCTGTTTGAATAGGTGTTTTTAGAGATGGCGGCTTTAGGATACATAAATTACATGTCTACTTTCAATTTCATCACACCAGAATCTCTCATGTCCTCTATGTGTCGGTGAAGAACATTTCGTCACGTGTGCCATCAGATCAGACCATGAACCCAACTCACAAAATGTCTTGAACCTCGGTCTCTTCATTTTTCTTGTATGTAACATTCTAGTCGACCAACCTTGCGCGCTAGTTCTTCCGACATGTTGTAAGCCGCAAACTAGGGCCGCATCCTACATATGTGCATCGTCTATATATGCTATTGTAGCCTGTGTGCGACCAGCTCAATGATGACTTTTTACGAGAGGACTGCAATGATTTCTACACATGCGTATTTGTGATTGGGACATCTGATTTGGAGGTAGAGTTTGGGTCTCGTATAAAAGTGCAGGAGGAGATCACCTCTCCGAAAATTGCGATGATAATGCAGACTTGGCGGTTTTGTCACGTCCAATTTCTGTATGGCGTAACTTGTATGTGCATCCATAATTACAGGATCATAGCTTACAGCCCACCGACTAGCACCGTCCAGCAGCAGACCATCCGCATTTCACCGTTTTTCCACTGCACAGGACCTGCCTGTCCTAAGATATTTGAGGGTCCTAGTGGTTTTACATAGGTGGTCCAATGCACAGTCAGCCGTCGTAGTTGATTATCGGCATGGAGCCCAGATAGAACAAGAGCCAGAGAAATAATAATACTCTCAGATACCTGCGTGAACAGTATCACGAGGCGGGCCAGAAGTGACGATCCGCGGTTACGAGTGCCGCTACGTGATAATCTTACGACATGCTGCCCAGTTTATTGACAGTCTGTCCGAGGAACAATTTGCAATTTTTCTCTCGACAGGGGAGAACCCCAGGGCCAGGTATTGGGGGGACTAGGGGTCAGAGCTTCAGGGGGCGGCTTGGGAGTAAGCGAGATCACGGGGAGCGAAGACTTGTTGTTTGTTATTGGTCTTTCTTTGGTGATCTTTCTTTGGTAGCCTTTTCTTGGTAGCCTTTTCTTGGTAGCCGTTTCTTGGTAGCCTTTTCTTGGTAGTCTTTCCTGGTAGTCTTTCCTGGTAGTCTTTCTTGGGAGCCTTTCTTGGTAGTGGTTGGTAGTGGTTGTCATTAGTTGATAGTCAGTTTGTAGCGGATACTGGTGGAGGTGGTTCTTCCAAAGTATATCTTCGTAGTGAGTGCGTAGTAAGTGCGTAGTGAGTTTGTAGTGAGTGCGTAGTGAGTAAGTAGTGAACAAGTAGTGCTTCACCATGAATCATCATTGCCGTGTGTCTTGTCGTGCCAGTGCCAGAGCCATAGTTCACAGTGCACCATCATCATCATCCAGCGCACGACTAAAGCAAAGTAGTAGCTGACTACCTGACATTCAAGAGTGTTTTAGTTTATTCCGAGTTGTTCAGAGTTGTTCATTAGAGTTGCCGGTAAACCGGCCGTCTCCGCCTGGTAAACCGAATCAACCCACGCCAAGCCCCGGATCCATCGTGGCCGGACATGGTTATTGGTTTTACGTGAATATACGACGTCATCTCCGTGCTTGGATGGTGAATATTACGAAATGGCGCGTCGTAGCGGTAACCAGCCCTATATAGTGCTAATATCTGGATATTCACTGCATGCTATTGGCCAGCGCCTGGAAAACACGACTGTCAACCAATGAGCGGCTGGCATGTTATCCCCACTCCAGATGAGGTTACCCCCAGCCCTTTTTCTTCCAACCATGCGACGCTTTAGCTCCCAAGCTCTGCCAGAAAAGCCCTTCGCGTGAAGATCGGCGCAGGTTGGAGAGTGGAGTGGTGGATTGCTTAGACTCGGTGCCAATCTTGCAGTTTCGTTTAAGTACCACCATAGAGAACCAACGGCAGCTGCGCTTGACTTTCCCTTCCCTATATTCTTGACCTTTCGCACAGAACAGGACAGGACCAAAAAAAGAGAAGAAGAAACATTAGGATTCATCCTTGTCGATAGTGACATTTTCCTCCATTCTTACTCCTACACTCTATGCGGGGAATTTGCTGGGAACTATACTGTCTGGCTATTGCATTAACCAAAACATAATTTACTCTCACCACTACTCAACTCTTTTGCTTGGATCTCTGAATAAGAAGAACAAGAAGTACCAGAAGAACGAATCTCGCTTTATTTTCTACAGGTACCAATCCCCGTCGCAAAGATGGTTTTCGGTAACTTGAAAATCTTCAAGACGGAGTCGGTCAACGACTACCCGGGCGTGCTGGTGCCTCTCGCAAATGCGCAGCGCCATAGCACCGTGGAAGCCGACTATGCTCGTCGTCGTTCGGAAGACGAGCAAAATCGCAGCGATGGTGATCTCGCCCCCAAAAAGGACGCTGACGAGAAGGCGCCCGTAGACCTAAACAGCGACAGGGCCATGTACACGGTCGAGGGCCTGCGCAGGGAGATTGAGTCGGAAGCGGTCCCGGGTGGTGTAGACACTCCCTATGATCTCAAGTCCAAGGTCATCAACAAGGCCATCCAGGACATCGGCATGGGACGGTACAACTGGCAGCTCTTTGGGCTTTGTGGGTTTGGATGGTTCGCTGATAAGTAAGTCTGCTCGCCTACACATGGGCAACTTCACTCCCCGGTTTGCCGTGCTGAGGCTAACCTTATTATCAAGTCTGTGGCTGCAAGGTGTTGCGCTTTCGCTTCCCTCGCTCTCGGTTGAGTTCGACATCACGGATAAGCAGGTTCGATACACCACCTGTTCGCTCTTTGTAGGTCTGTGTATCGGTGCTACGTTCTGGGGTGTGGGCAGTGATATCATGGGCCGCCGGCTGGCTTTCAACGCCACACTTCTCGTCGTAGGAGTCTTCGGTATTGCTGCGGGTGCTGCACCAACTTGGATCGGAATTTGCGCCTTGTTCGCAGCTCTCGGTACGGGATTAGGTGGTAACTTGCCCGTCGATGGCGCGTTGTTCCTCGAGTTTCTTCCAGGAGCATCAGGAGGCCTGCTTACCCTGTTGAGTGTCTGGTGGCCTGTCGGTCAACTTGTTGCCAGCTTAATCGCTTGGGGATTTCTTGGTGGATCATATGCCCCAGACAAAGGATGGCGCTACTTCATCTACACGATGGGTACCATGACATTCGTCATGTTCTTGGCTCGATTTTTACTCTTCCACCTATACGAGAGCCCGAAATTCTTGCTCTCGAGAGGCAGACAGGCCGAGGCCGTGGCGGTCGTTCACGGGATGGCTCACCAAAACCGTACTACTACTTGGCTTACTGAGGAAATTCTCAATGAGATTGGAGGTGATCAGGCTGTTGTCTCGGGGGACAAAATGTCCACCATGGAGATTGTCCGACGCAAGCTGTCCTCGTTCTCCGGCGATCGTATCGCGCCTCTTTTCAGCTCTCGCAAGCTTGGGATGTCCACCGCATTGATCTGGTTCTGTTGGCTCACTATCGGTATCGGATACCCACTGTTCAACGCCTTCTTGCCGCAATACCTAGCCGCTGGACAAGACTCTTCTGGAGCCGCCATCTCCAGCAATGAAACCTACCGCAACTATGCCATCACATCCGTTGTCGGTGTGCCCGGTTCCATCCTGGCTGCCTATCTTGTCAATGTCCCATTCATCGGACGCAAGGGCACCATGGCCTTCTTCACCATGCTCAGCGGTGTCTTCCTGTTCCTTTTTACCCTGAACCCATCCTCTGACTACCAGCTGGGATTCTCTTCGGCCGAGGCTTTCACACAAAACATCATGTACGGTGTGTTATATGCCTACACCCCAGAACTGTTCCCTGCGCCAGTCCGTGGTACCGGAACCGGTATCGCCAGTTGCCTGAACCGTCTCGGAGGTCTCTGCGCCCCCATTATCGCGGCAAACATCCCTGGCAGCAACCCCAACGCGCCCGTTTTCGTGAGCGGCGGTTTGATTCTGGCTTCCTTTGTTGCCATGGTCTTACTGCCAATTGAGACCATGGGTAAGCAGAGTTTGTAGAGAGAACACCAAAAGCGACTTGAAAGCGACTTGAAAGCGGCTTGAATGCGACTTGAAAGCGACTTGAACAAGGAGAGTGACTAGTGATGTCTAATTTGATTACTTGAAGCATGGGCGAAAAGAATAATCGCACCAGACCCGTGACGAGACAGACGGCCTGGTGCATCAGCTTCGTCCTATACCCTAAGCAACTACCTGCGCGACCAAACGTAATTGCCAAAGCTAGTATTTGCGAGAAACAATACTAGCTTTGTCGTTCATGCCAGGCTCGTGTCCTCTTCTTTTTTTAAAGTATAATTAATCCAGATATTATTGGATTAGGGTAATTCAACGGTCTGGTGTGTGCGTGTGCATGTGCATGTGCGTGTGCGCGCATGTGGGCGTGTTTCATTCTTTGGAGTGGGGGGAAAAAACAATAGGGCATTTTAATATAATCTTATATCCATTGCAGCACCTTTTCAATATCACGATGACGACAAGACGCACCCTTGTGATTTAACATGACCAGATATAAATCCTATCTGTACACCTATGTGAAGTTCTTGTCGCGTTGAGCTTCGCAGCAAGACACAGGCGTTGCGATATGGGTCTCTGGGTAGGATGGATATCTAAAAAGGAGTAAGGGAGTATATGGTCTGGTATGGATTGTGGCGTGGTAGCATGTACGAAAGACATGTCCTATGTCTTATAGATATGACTGCTTCAGGCATGGGATTATAAGCTAGCTAGCTAGCTAGCTATATGATATGCACTAGAAGACGGGGGCGATTGGATATTATGTATGGCTGGCACGCGAAACGGCAAGCATTTAATAAACTCTACTATTACCTTGTTTGGCCTAACTATGCGTCTTCAAGACTATTAGGGGGGGTATCATTATGCATGCATCCATCCATCCATCCATCCTTGGATATTCTAAAATATTACACGCTGCTGCGTCATCATCCTGAGTCTTTAGCAAGCGTCGTCTGTCTTCAACCTCTTTCCTTAAAAAATAAATAAAAATAAAAGAACGGCACCTCATCGCAGCTTCGTCATCTCGAAGGACCAGGCCCAGAACCGGAAGGTCCCCCGTGGTTTGGCGTGGCGCTATAACCTGGTGCTGCACCCTTCTCATCTAATCCTGGAGCCTCGACATCAGTGACTCCAGAATACTCTCGTCGTGGTCCGTCGGCTGGAGTAATCTCATCGGCCATAGCATCCTCGTAACTCGGTGGTGCTTCGTCAAATCCGCCTGCATGTGCTGACCCCAGCTGTGGTGGATAGAGAGGGTCGGCTGGGTTGGGCGTCGTTGCTGGAACGCCAGCTGGAATACCAGCTGGTCGGACAGGAAGAATTGGGGGGTGAGGTGTAGGGCGGGCGGCCATTGCATTAATCAGCGCCTCTGGGGGCTTTATGCCGGAATAAACTTCAACCTGAAAGCGCAGTGGAAGAGTAATTGTCAGAGGCTGTGGGGAAGGTGTTAATGAAGGTAAACTAAATCATGTGGAGCGACTAACCTGGATATCACCTGGGACACCATACGCCAAAGTTACTTGTACTTCCAGCTCATAAGCTCGGGTAAGATTACATGTCGAGAAACTAGGAGCAACCGTATTCGGCAAGGGAATTTGGTTCCACAGGTCGGAATCAATCAGCGTTTCTGTTCTAAGTGCATCCTCAGGTTTTCCTATAGGTATGCTCAGGCCGGTGAGACTCATCAAGACCCATGTGCTGGTCTCAGTTCTTTTTACTTCTTGTGCCCGAACCTCCGTACTGCCTATCAGATTGACTTGTATTGCCATTAAATATACCTGCTCGGGACTTTCCGCCGTTTTCCGCAATAGCAAACGCAGAGGAATCGGCTCGTTGCATGTTAATACGGGAGGGCTAGGTAATCGGGCATCCACTTCTCCCTTTGGTGGTGTATCAGATAGACTTGGTGGTGGTGCTTTTCCAAAGAACCCCTTCTTCTTTGGTAACCTTGCCATAGATTGAAAGACGTATGGCCTCCTTGCAAATGCTTCGTTGGTCGAAGGCGGTGGTCTGGGAGGTTCGATAGGCATGAATTTTAACCCAATAGCATTCCTTCGGTTTTCCTTAAACAGGCTTGGTCTCTGCACCGTAACCTTAATATAATATCTAATCTCTGCCTCTCCAGGAAACCCGGTCAGCGACGGTGGTAACGTCTTCTTAACATGTCGGTAATGCATTTGCTGGAATTCTCCCAAGGCCTTTCCAAAACCTGCAAAACCGCTGCCTGGTCCGATTTGTTGACTTTGAGGATCTGAACACCCATTGTTAAATGGCATTTTGAACCTGAATGGATATTCGTGTTTTCCTGCCCTCAGTGTGTATGCAAGACCTAGTGACGTGCTATTTCCTGGATCTGTTGAAGGAAATACCTGATTGACGCGGTACAAGATTTTATGATTCTCCATTGCAATGGTCTGGCGTACATCTCGACGTGCATATGGCCCGTATGCCACTTGAGGGTTCAAGGGTCGCGCCAGAAGCGTGCGAGACTCGCCCTCAAGCTTAACAGTGATTGCAGATACATTTTCGTCAGAAGTAAGGGAAAGGATCACCCTGCCAGATATCCAGTCGAGATTCGTGTAGAAAGTATGAGGATTGTCGAGAACAATATGGACTGACATGACTGTGAGTATGCAGAATGAAGCCTAGATGAATCAAATAAGCTGGCACATCAGTTTTGAGCAGTAGCTGGAAAAGCTGGCAGAGAAGAATATATCTCTAAGTTTGATTAATAGCTGGTATTTCCGGATGTGGCGGCAGCGAGGCTGAGCCTTAGTGACGACGTAAGCTCATCCAAGGGTCTTGGTAAGTGAGTATAACAGAAATTCTATTTGGCGATGTTGAATGGCTAGTAGTGGTTCCCAGGCTATTGCATCAACGCTAACAAAGACTTCTTACTACGAGCGTTATATTGTTGTTGTGGAAATTATTCCATACTGCCCAGCCTTGTCAGTTGAAAACGTCGTCATTTGCCTGAGAGCTAAGCCGTTGATCACGTGTACTGAACATCCCCCACTACACCTTGGTTCCTGAGCAGCAGCATATTCAAACAGCGTTGCCTGAAGTGGAATATTAGACAGGGTAAAGGGATTTCTTTATAATATTCGAAAGCCTTTCCACTCTTGAAAAACGTTTCTTAAATGTTCTATAATTGATCTGTGTGGTCTCACGGTCTATCTCGTCAAAGTGCTGAGTTCTTGCTATGTGGCATTCAACCCGGACTTATAGAAGAGCTACATATAGATAGATGCATTCCTAGTAGTATATCAACTCTCAGCTGGACTTGGAAGAGATGACTGTATTACTTGAGTGTTAAGAAGTCCTCTTTATGATTAACGATCAGAAGCAGAAATGCCACCCTCAAATGGCAGCGCAGCTTCCACCAAAAAAAAAAAAACTGGTCTGACAACTATTGATACTGCAGTAAAGATATATTCTTGAATAAAAGAAAATCTCACTCAGAACAGGTAGCGTAATCTACTCATCAAAACCTAGAAGAGAAGAGACAAGACCGGACGCTAGTGACATCTCCTTTGAATATAAACTTTTTACTGCCCATTGTTCTGGGCTCTGTATCCTAATTCTCCTACGTCCGTTTACAGTATATATTGCGTTGAGAAGATGCTTAAATCAAAATTCAGGAAACAAAGAAAAGTCCATCGTGGCTAGTGCCGTGATGAGAACAAAGAATGATGAATATGAAGGTGAGTTTGGACAATTTCCTGCATATTTAGGGAAGACTTCAAATTTTGCTTTTATTAGACTTCCACGATCAAACAAGCGCAACATGGTTTCACAGACTTTGTGGAACAAGTTTCATGAGTTCGTTATCCAGGCAGAAGACAAGTCCGACCTATTGATACTTGCACAAATAGGCCTGTCCATATGGGCCCTGCTTATCTCAGAGCCACCCCATTACAGAACATTACTTTTTTTACATATAGTTCTAATTCACTACCTCACCAAGCTTTTGAAGATACTTCCTGGGTTTCCGGTATTGACATTGATATGTTCTCTCCTATCTTGGGCTGCTAAGTACCAGATCGCCAGAGTGTACTTCAGATGCCTCAGCACTATCCCAAAACCAAAACCCAAACCCGAAAAATTGGAATGGGGGCTTGGACCGAATGGGTATTTAGAATGGCTGACACCTCTCAAAAAGAAGCAAGCGAAAAGGGTAGATGGGTTTATGATACCCGAATCTCCAAGAACTCAAGCAGATGAGTGGGGAAGCTGGGGTTTAGACACCTCTGGAGGAATCGTATGGCAGAATTCGAGAAGAATGAACGGCTCTAGAACTCATAAGGTGCGGAAATATGAGTCGGGGTTTAAGACCAATGAAACACAAGGAAATTCAGGTTTAAGTCAAAATAATGGTGTGAAAATTTCACATGTGAGGGAAGGTTTGGGTTTGAGCGACTGGACTAGACAGTGGAACAAGCGGCCACTGGGCCACCTGGAATGGCTGACTGGAAAATATGACGATCTTTGTGACAGTAAATCGAAGAAGACCATAGGCTTGCAACTTTTGCTGGAGCAAGAAAATCAGGTATTAGTTGATTTTGCTACACATAATCCCGATGCGGCTTTAAATGACCGACTACAATTGGCTATCCGGAAGACTATGAAGTTTCCAGCTTCGACAGAGAAAGCAAGATTTGCCTGGGATGATTTGGCAAAAGGTAAAGTGGCTTTCACCTAGTGTCTAAACGCTCCTCGCATCTTTAACCTTATACGGAAGTCAAGCAATGATTGGCATTTGTGGCACTATATCAGTAGAAATATGCAATATAGTTGACATTGAAATTCTTGGCACTATTCAAAGTGAAATCATGCAGCATTTCTTTAAGTTTGATGACACTCAAATCTAATGAACTAGCTGACCGTCATTAAACATGCCATATAGAAAAACAGTGCACATTATGGAAACCTCAGATGGTACTCTCCAAGTATAGAATGGTGAGCTATATGTTGTTTCTGCAAGCGGTATGGAGAATAGGCAAACTACCATATTGTCTAGATGACATGCATGTATTCATAGCCTCCACCATTATTATATCAGTTTTTGCCAACTTATCACCACTTTATCTAAGACGTATCTTTACAGAGTGCCCATTTCTATAGCTAAAGAGAAAATTTATCATACAATGCCAAAGCATTCGAGACCGTTCTTTCTTTCTATGGAGATTGAACATAATCTGTGATACTTGGTCAGAAGCGGGGCATATGAAGAGATATAAGTGCCGCATCTGAAAGCATGATATTCATTATACACATTAAGATTGTTAATAGTATGTTTGTTCAACCACAAGTGCGTTGTGGACATAAGACGTACGACACAAACGCATAATCTAGCACACCTGTGCAACCAATGAGTAACGATTCAATATCTAGTGATAGTGATGCAATGGACAATAATAGATCAAGGAAAAACTCTCATACTTTGGCTTAGAACGCCACTTGATCTTTTATCGAGTAAACACGCAATTGATTGAGAAGCGTATACAAAAAGCACTTGTGTCTGTTACCAATTGCTCCAATAGTCACGCAGATACAACTTATTTAGTCATGTCAGTAAACCAAAACTTTTCAGTTAGTGCATAGCACCGTACAACAGAGCTGAGTACCAATGAAAGCACAGTGCACAGAGTAATTAATTCCCATGTACGCACGTGAGACATGTTACCATCAAGAAATTGCTAAATCTGGTACAAGGCTGATGTGTTCCATTTAAGGGTTTCAGTCACCGGGCCAATTTGAATCTGAACTTTATGTGCCAGAAACCTGACAAATGTAAGCAATTTCCAGCAATTTTTATGCAGATCTATGTTCTGTGAGTCCGATATAGTAACCTAACTCCGACCTGCGGACTACAGGCAGGATAACCCTTTCTGAGATATATAAGGTAGAGTCTGCATAAATATCTCGAAGGTTTCAATTATAATTCTAATATTATCGGATAACCTCACCATGATTTTCTGTTCAATATTTGTACTAGCCTCCACTTTTAGTGCTGCTATCGCTGCAAAGACTTGTGAAGTAGGCCAAACGGTTCAGACTTCAAGTGGTCGGGTCAATGGACACAGGGCCGTCAACGCTCCACTCGTTTCTGAGTACCTCGGAATACCTTATGTAGGGAATCGATGTTTATCTATCTGACTTACAGAATCTGACGATTGTGACTAGGCTAAACCACCTGTTGGTGCCTTACGGTGGACAGCACCACAGCGCTTTATGGGTTCTTCTGTGATTAACGGGACAAAATTTGTATACATTCGCAGCGTGTAATGCGATGAAGCTAAAGCTGACCAAATTAAGGGCCCATCTTGTCCCACAAATTTCGACGGGGTTGGATTCATGAGTAAATTGAAGCTTGCTGCTGGGCGTATGAACCTGACCACAAGTTCTATTCCTGTGTTAGATACCACGTTAAGTCAAAAGGATGACATTTTTAATGAGGATTGTCTCACTCTGAATATTTGGACAAAGCCGCAGCTTGGGAATCAGAAGAAGGCTGTCATGCTCTGGATTTATGGAGGCGGGTTCAAAGCTGGCGGAACTAGTATTCCTCCTTATAATGGACAGCACCTGGCGAATGATCAAGGTGTTGTCGTTGTCTCCATAAAGTAAATTCATAATTTGCATCCCATTAGGTGTTGTTTCAATAGATGCTAATAACTCACAGCTACCGGTTGAATATCTTTGGGTTCCCAGGAGCTCCAAATACGAAGAACAATTTGGGACTCCTCGATCAGCGACTTGCAGTTGAATGGGTCCGTGACAATATACAGGCATTTGGTGGTGACCCCGCCCGTATAACACTCTTTGGAGAATCTGCTGGTGCAAGTTCAGTAGACTTCTACTCCTATGCATGGACTCAAGATCCCATAGTAGCAGGCTTCATTGCACAATCGGGCACCGCCAGCGATACCAAGTCTGCGAACACATCTGCCAAGGCGTGGTATACCACTGCTAAAGCACTCAACTGCGGTGGTGAAAATTCCGTTTCTGAGGAGCTCCTTTCTTGCATGCGCAGCAAGGATACCAATTCGATATTGAAAGCAATTCCAGCAAATATTGGTCCTAGTCTCAATTCTGTACCAAACACCTTTGGGCCAACAGTCGATGACACCATCGTTTTCGCTGATTATGAGGCTCGTGCTGCTTCTGGGCAGTTTATCCAGAAGCCGTTTCTCATCGGCCATAATGACAAAGAAATAGGGCTATTTCGATTTGTAGGTCTGCTTCTGGGCCAAAAGTCTTCTGACAGTTATTGGAGTCTGCAAAATCTTTTTGGTTTTGCTTGTCCTGCCGCCGAGCGAGCCAAATACGCAGCTAAAAAAGTGCCAACTTGGAGATATCGGTATTTTGGTGACTTTCCAAATCTCGCATTGGCAACTACGCCACCTACCGGAGCATGGCACTCATCTGAAGTGCCTATAGTCTTTGGAACAGATATGGAGGTCCAGAACGTAACACAAAGAACAGACGCACAGTCAAATATTGTTCCTTATATAATGGGAGCTTGGGGCGCATTTGCAAAAGATCCACAAAGTGGGTTGACAAAGTTCGTAATCACCCATAGCTCTAGATATTGTGCGACAACTAATGCTTGCAATCAAGTTATGGATGGCCCAAATATCAACCAGGACAAAAGTCGCTGGTAAGATTAGCGTACAACAACCAAACTGGGCCGAATCTTGCCGACCCTATCGATTATGACTATGCATGCCCAATTGTGTCCCTATTAGGCAACGCGTTACTATATTCCTCTACTCCAGATGATGCTATTGTTGCCCTAGCAGGACTAGATAAGGAGACCGTATTACAATGGAGCTCCCTATATAAGTAAGCAAAAGAGAGCGGCTGCACATGAGCATAAAGTGGTTAATGTGCTATATTTTTGAACCCTCTTATTTCCATAGATTAACATGCTTCTGCCATAAGATGAATATCAGTAGTTTTTCACATACACATCATAGAAAACAATACTCCAATTTTCAAGAGGTTGTGAGCCACAGTTAGAACCATGATTTTTGAGCTACGAATCAAAGTAAATAGAAGCAAAGACACCTGATAACACCGAACGCCAACGCCAACGCCAATTCTTTCAATTTTTCAAAGTTAGACTTTGAGAAGCCACACCAAATCTAATATTTCACGCAACATACGATCGTCTAACAGTCCCACCCGTCCTCCCAATTGCGGGCTGTGTCGCAGGCTTTGCCACAGTAGGGGGTTTTGTCCCTGACCCAGCAGGAGGTGGAGTAGAACCTTTCAAGGGAACATTTTTGATAGAGGGAGATTTGTTAGGGTCGACGGCAGTACCCGTTGTCCATTCCCACAAATCCATATCTTGTGCCGATGAAACACCTGTTCTTATGTTAGATTTCCAGTGAAACATAGAGGAACGGGGGTCAGGCACCAAGCGCAAACATAGCGTACGTATCAGCATTCTTCCTTGGGGAGACTTCGTTAAGATACGGCTTGGAATATCGACCATTGGTCACATCGATAACTCCTTCATAAGCATATCCACCATCTGCATATCACGCATCAGCTTTCACATATCGTGGCGACATCGTCAAGGGAGAAAACTTACCCTTAATCTCAGGAGAGTAAACGTGCATCAACTCATGCAAAAGCACCATACCCTGATTGATCTGCGCATTGAGCTTTGTTCCTGCTTTTGGCTTAGGCATATCCTTCAATTGCTTGAGATCAAAGAAGGCGGGACACAGCATAACATGATATCCTGGTCGGAATGCGCCAGTTGGACCATAATCTGCGCTTGGGCTGGTTGGAAAATCTTTGCTGCCAATGTATGTTGTGATTGCCCTGTATGAGGTATCAGTTTGGACTGTAAGTTTCGGGATTGGGGGAGTATGTGGTGAGGTACTGTGTATGTTGATCGCAGCCCAAGAATGGAATTTTAAGATTTGCCGCCTTTCGCCGACTAAAGATTGCATCGCGCCATGCCACACTACAGTGAAACATGATCTGTTTCGGAAAATGGTTTTCAAGTCCTACATCTGCAAAATTACCTAGTTTCCCAAAAATGTTAGCGGATCGTCCCTTGCATTGAACCCGTCAAGTAATCCCTGATGAAATACGCACCAGCAATTTCGCTAGTATACGGCCTAAACTTCTTTCCAAACTTATCCTGAAATAACATATCATAGAATCTGGTGAAATAATCCGCTCTTTCGGCCTTTAGCAACACAGCCCGTGCATCATTGGCCATATTGAGGGCATCTTCGAAAGCAACCTTTATAAATGGCATTTCGCCAGAACAATCTGGTTCGACATGTGCTTGTCCTCCTACCTGTGCCGGTGGAATGTTGAAAGAGGGGGAGATGTCTATTTTTGTTTTGATGGCAAGAGAGAAAGGGGCGAGGTAGAAGATGAGGAGAAAAAGGTAATTTTGTGAAGGCGTCATTGTGAATGGTTTAATAATGAAGATTTTTCAATGAATGTTTTTCAATGAAGATTCAAGATTTAGAAGAGAATTTCTCTCATCTATAAATGAAAAACCTTCTTACTTAACAGAACAAAAGCAGTAGTTGTATTTTTAGACTCTCCTCATCCCTTCACACTCAATCGAATCCTAGGACACAAAAGGAATTTTCTGTAAGCAGTAATTCCACTCCATCTACATGTACTGCGTTATTAATCAATGGGGACATGAACTAGAAGCTTGATTTAGGAAGTTGAGGCTCTGTTGGCTGATAAATTTCCGTGCTGCGCCACCGGGAGGGAATAAATATCATTTGTGTCCGGCAATGTACCCAAGAGTAATACCCGAAACTTATGTGATATTAGTAGCTTACCTTCATCACTAAATCCATTCTCATCCTTTTTTAATTATTGAATGAGGCTTATTCAAGAAGACTTCCTAGGCAAGGTCCAAGGTGTCATTATAATGTGGAGTATCAGAGGAGGCTTATTCCACTTGTGTATAGGCACGATTCAAATCGTTGGCTTATCAAACGATATTTATAGTACTGCTCAGCATTTGATTCAAGACACGGTGTGCCAAAAATCAGACGGCAAGCTGTGTGACTCTCTACTGCCAAGTTGGCTCTAAGTTGACCCAGGCCAGCTTACTTATAATCATACTGACAGATTTGAGTTGTTGTGGCCTCAGGCACCAAATCCCCATTAGTCAGCCATCCCCTTGTCCGGCAGCCGATAACTAGCGTGTGCAAGGATGGCTCGCTTAGACAGGACAGCATAAAATTATATACTTGTGAGGAGTAATAGACAGAGTGATACAAGCCTTAGAATTCGTATTCTAATAGTCACAGAAGATAATCTATATCGCACAATTAACCCCCATTCCTCGATTTATATACTCCGGCGCCCACCTGGCGCTACCCTAGCGTGGTAATCACCCCTGGTTTTGAGCTACATCACCACATGTCAGAGTTCCGAGCCTCATAACTTTCGGGGCCTCACAATTATAGACTAGCGAAGAGATGAGCTTCATCTATATGAGATAACCAAGGTTAGCCATTTGAAATAGAAACTAAATGATAACCCCTTTTTCAAATAGTCTGAGGTGCTATTACCCTTGGGCCTTCTCTTCCCTCGAGAGTCGTCTGCGAGCACAATAATAAAGCATAGCGCCAATACCTGGCTGGCCCTATCCATACCAGCTCACCGTCGTGATAGTGATGTGGAAGGAAGACAAGAGTGCAGTGTGGTTCGGCAAGAACGGGAATGCTGGGCACGTGGCTACGGAATGCTCAACGAACCACCGAACCACGATAACCAACTTCAATTCCTATCAACACACCGCATCCTCATAACGCCATCAGTTCCTTTAATAAGTTGTGACCCCAACCGCGTCTATTGGTGAAAGGATGTAGACATGATCTCCTGCGATGAATGCCTAGCGGTTGGCTCGCTTTGCGCGCGCTTACTGCGATGCACAACGATGCCACCATTCTGGCGAGGCTGCGTTCAGCTTGAGTCCATTTGATCACCAGTTTCAGTGCAACGTTCTTTCTCGACTCGCCAACTAACTTGGCCGCGAATATTTGCTAATCATACTTTTCGTTTGTGGAGCCTCGAATCTATGCGGAATAATGCGTCTACTACAGCAAAACAAAGATAGCGATTTCAGCCTGACCGAGTTCGTTGAGAGCGATATACCTAAATATGCTATACTCTCGCACACTTGGGGAGCGGAGGAGTTCACTTTCAAGGATCTGATGGAAAGTACGAGCAAGAGCAAGGCTGGCTACGGCAAGATACAGTTCTGCGGAGAACAAGCGAAGCGTGACGGTTTACGATACTTTTGGGTGGACACCTGCTGTATCGACCAAACCAATTCCGTCGAGCTCCAGGAAGCTATCAACTCTATGTTTCGCTGGTACCAGAAGGCGACCAAGTGCTATGTTTATATGTCAGATGTTTCGTGGCCTCGAACCGGCTCGGCCTCCGGGTTCAACGAGCCCTGGGAATCGAGATTTCGGGAAAGCAAATGGTTTACACGAGGCTGGAATTTGCAAGAGCTTATTGCGCCAGCATCAGTCGAATTTTTCTCCAAAGAGGGGCAGCTTTTAGGCAATAAGGCCTCCCTAGAACGACACATCTGCGAGGTAACCGGCATTCCGGCCAGTGCTCTACGAGGGAGCCCTTTGTCTGACTTTAGCATCGCTGAGCGAATGTCGTGGGCAGCAGGTCGTGAGGCTTCTCGCCTGGAAGACAAAGCATACTCGCTACTAGGCATTTTTGACATCAACATGCCACTTATGTACGGTGAAGGAATAGAGAATGGGATGAAACGATTTCGAGACAAGATTGATGAGGCTTTTAAAGGTAAGTCTTGATATTTTATCATGAGCACACATTAAAAATACAGCTGGGTATTGCGAAGTTTCTGACTAGATCAGGTTTCAAGCGCGAGGACTTCTCAGTCACCTTCAGCCTCTCTGATGTTTCCGACGTCGAGCACTTCGTGGCTAGGGAAGATGAGCTCTCGAAAATACACAAGACACTCAGTGGCGATGGCTCCCGCCGAGTAGTAGTTCTTTACGGTCTAGGCGGAATTGGCAAGACACAGCTTAGTATTGCATATGCGAAGCGGCATAAGGATAATTACTCGGCAATATTCTGGCTGAACATCAAGGACGAGCACTCTCTGAAGCAGAGTTTTGCTAGGCTAGCTAAGCAGATATCAAGAGAACACCCGTCGGCCATCCCGGTTAGAAATCGAGAAACGAACCAAAACCTTGACGAAGTAGTTGAGTCTGTCAAGGCGTGGCTAAGTCTGCCTAGTAACACACGATGGCTGATCATCTACGACAACTACGACAATCCTAAAGTATCTGGCAAGACGGATCCTGTGGCGGTGAATATCAGAAAATTTATTCCTGAATCAGATCATGGGTCGATCATCATCACAACGCGGTCATCGGAGGTCAAAATTGGTCATCGTATCCAGATCGGCAAGCTTATCGATGTACGTGAAAGTCTTGAAATTTTGTCGACCATGTCGAGACGAGAAGGGCTAGTCACGGGTAAGGACGTTTTGAATTTCATATTATTTTCTAACCTTTTACACCAGATTCCAATGCTGTGAAGCTTGCAAAGCAACTAGATGGAATTCCACTTGCACTAGCTACTGCTGGAGCATACCTTGATCAAACAGCGGGGAGTTTCTCGGATTACCTTTGTTTGTATAAGGAGTCATGGCTGAGGCTCCAAGAAATAAGTCTTGAGCCAAGCTCGTATGAAAACCGAGCAGTTTATAATACATGGAAAATCTCATTCGATCATATCAAACAACAAAATGACCTCGCGGCTCGGTCACTTCATACTGCATCAAACAATGATTCTGAGTCGGATTCCTCGGTGACATCCTTGGAGTCTTTCAATGCCTCAACGATGGCAAGCTCGGCGACCTCAATTTCGGATATAGCGCCAATCGTTCTGGACAGTGCTACAGAAACGGTAAACCTGCTTGTGAAAGATCAGCAACTTCGAGATCTTCTGGATGAATCTTTTAAATTGCTGCAGTCAGAAAAGGTTACAAGGAACTTCAAACGTGCACTACGCTTCTTTTCAGAGGAGCTGCTGCTCGAAGCGCAAACACTACCACAAGAGCAGGCTGCTAAGTTTGTTGGGCAAAGATCAAGACAGGTATCTGTATTGCTTCGCGAAAGAATTCATCCGAGTGACCCCCTGCAGCTCTCGGGTCACAATGAAGATGCTTTGCGCGAAGAAAGGCTGCGAGATTTCCTCGGAGGCTATCAACTAATCTGCGCACAAGATAGCTTACAACCACAAACGGAGGAAGACAGTGAGCAAGACGATTATGGTGATCCTGATGATCGCCCTGATCTGAGTACATTGAGAGAGTGGCTTCTTGCATCTAATGCTATGCAGAACTTGAAGGATCGCTTCCGAATGTTTCTGTATCCCGAGAAGGCTAGTGCTAGAAGTAAAACCACCGCCGACAATCCTGAGAAAGTGCTACTCTTTCTCGCAGAAGAAGAACATCAAATCGTGTTCGAAGGTGAAGATATTATCAGCCATGGTGGTCCGCTTACAGAATCAACTCCGGACCAGATACTGACAGAAAATTTGTTTGTCAATAATCCCTCAGATTTGTCAGATTACTTAAGACAACCTCTTGGGTCGGGATGTGTGAGGTTGGAATGGACATGTGTATGTTCCCCAAATATAAAAAACTTATCTATTACCAGGTTTCCACTGAACCACTTCAGATCTGCGGTCACGCTTCTCATGACGACTTTCGGGAATTTCGACCTGGTGCTGTAGCGACATACGCCGAGAAACTTCTGAGATCGGGATATGTAACTCACGCCCAGACAACGACAACTGAACCTGGAATATCGCGAGCACTTCTGACAGCAGTTGGAAATAAAGTAGCGGCTGTTGGCCGTAGCATTTCGACTTCGAAACCTAACAACAATGGAGAAAAGTTGAAGCCAAAGGCAAGGAGGTTTGCTACGATTCAGTGTTCCCCTATCCCTGATGTGGCATGCAGGTGGCTTCATCTCTGTATCAAGAGAAGACCTAATGCTAAAGTGACAAAACTCGAGCCGATTCACATTTGCAAAGATAAAAAAGAAAACGAGCTGAAAGATGCGGGGCTCTTTCAACTCCTGCGCAAAACATGGAAGACACAACGAACTTGGACAGATCTGATACTTTTCAAGCTAAAACGCATTGAATTCATTAAGGTGAGAGATAACGCACAGGCAACAAGATTATTCTTACCAAACCAAACTAGTTCACAGCATTCCCAGACGACTCAGTAGATCGCATGGTAGCCGACACAATGCCACCCAATACTCTGCACTACGACTTTGCCCCGGCCCCGCCCCTGGAAATAATCCCCCCAATAGCGGCCGACCACCTCGTCCATCTTTTAACAGCAGAATGTACCGCGTCTCTCCAATCTGGCTCCTTCTACTTGGAACAATTGCCTAAAAAGAGGGATAAGCCGCTCAAATTTATATCAAAAGACCCTCACAACGAAGATATCAATATCGGTTACGGACTTCGATTTGTAGAGACTCCTGATCCATCTGTCATTGTGACATTTCTGTTTGGGATAGTAGTGGTAGTCGGGACTGTTTTCGGAGTGTGCTGGAGTGTTGTGGAGAGGGATTTGCAGAGTGCTTGGACAGTTGCTGCGTATCTTGTTTCACTTGGGGCGTTGGCTGTTGTTACTTGGCAGGTTAGGATGACTTCTTGACTTCCATTTGCTTTCGCTCAGACATTGTTTATTATATTTAGTTTGTTAGGATTAGGTCCTAAAGCTCAGTGATGCTCGACTTGTCGGTACAGCAGGTGTCTACCTGACAATAATGCAACTTTTCGCACCTCGCCTATTCTCCGTAGAACTATATCTTGTTATAGAGAATCCATTTGCTGCAGAAGGAACCAGAATGTCACTGCTCTCTTACCCAACTGGCTCTGTCCATATTGTCTTATCGTGGTGATGGTGTTGTGAAGGGGCGCTCTTGCAGGCACCAGCGCACCTTGCATATTGCTACTGCCCCACACGTGTGACATTCCTAACACATGGCCAAGCCTGAAAGTAGTGGCTGAGGAAAATATAGCGAGCCCGGATTTATACATATAACCAGGCTAATGTATATTAATAAGCACAACATGAAGCTAAAACGTGCGGCGTTTATGCACCCCCCTTCCTTACATCGGAGAACCTCCCGGGCTGCATCATTTCCCCTTTGAATGTCTTCAAAAATAAGAACAATATTATTCTAATTTGGAAACCTTTCTCTGAGCGCTCCGAATTTTGAAGAGACTCTAGTGGTTGTGATTAGGCATGAGGGTACAGCCAAAACGGCGATCAGTGGCATGGTTGAAACGATCAACAAGACAACCAACTATAGTTATTTTCTTCTTGCTAAGTGGTCTCCTTAGAGAGAAGTAGTTAAAGAAAGTAACACTTTAAGCACAAATTTATAGACCTGCTAATATAAAGTTTGTGATTAGTAAATTATGGATTTCTCTCGTTTCGGGGTGCGTTTCGGCACGCAGGGACAGACGTTAGAATCGTATCTTGATATGAGTTCTTCCGGTAGAGAGTAGAGAGTGGGCGAATGACTGCTTAAAATTTAACTTTAATGAATGGAAGCCTCGGTCTTCTGCGCCTTTGATTAGAACGGTCACTGCCCAGGTCCAGAGATGAAAGTAGACTCTCGATAGAAAACTTGTCGCCTAAGATTATAACGGTAGTCACGGAGCGTTGGTTGCCTTGAAGGGCGGCGAACGAGTGTACAGGCTTTTCCATACAGGCGCCTGTTGGCATATTATGAATTTAAAATCCTGATTCGACTACAATGTATTATGTATATTGTTAAATGAGTCCTGTATCATGCTAAGCTTGTCGTTTTGCCAGCAAGGGATGTATAGAGAGTCACGGATGTGTTTCTCGATGTATGGAAAAAGTGTCTACTTTATGAAGGCTATGAACGTGCTAGCTAATATGGGTGTGCGAGCACGTGCTTCGTGCTTCACGTGAGACGTGAGACGTGACAGGATGTCCTACATTTAATTCGCTAGTTACCAGCAGCCATATATACCTTATTTGTTGATAGAAGCTAAGCAATAATGAACAAGTTATGCTCATCCATAGCCAGTGTAACAGCCAAGAATCGGAAGTTTTCCGTGTTGGTTTATATAATTCTACTTTGGCACGCGTGTTTATGGATAGCGCATCTGAATGCAAGTGTCTGATATCGTGCCATTTTCTATGAATTTGTTCAAGCTTGATAAGAAGCTAGTGCTTGACCTCTCCAGTAAAAGTAATAAGAGAATTGTTGTACCAATAATTTCATGTCAGCCATTTTAGCATATTCAGGATGTTCTGATGATGTTCTTGAAGAATAATCACGTGATAACTGGCTTGGAAAGAGTCGGGTATCTTACCTGGTACATTACTGCAAGAAGAAATAAGAAAGAAGGTCCAGAGAAAAAGTGTGCCTTGAGGCTTGAAGGAGTGCCGGTGCTATACTCTTCCTAGATGAGTCCGCTATCTCATCAAGCCACATCCCCCGGACGCATTCTACCTAAATAGGAAAACTTCGGCAAATCCCTCCGATACAGCTGCAGTCCTACATCATCACAATGCAAGCATCTTTCCCACGATTCTATGATTTGGGCCCGGAAACATGCATTTGCGCAAAATTCACTCGCTCGAAGCCAGTACTCTTGTTGGCTAGAGTTTTAGTTTCACGTAGTCATATTGCTGGTAGGTATATAGGGGCTCAAGTCCAGTGTAAGCTTATCGCTCTAGTTGATCATGCTTATCTGGAACCAGATTAAGGAGTATTCAACCTGTCCCTAGACAGCTCTTTGTCCATAATCTTCTTAAATGTAGCGTTAAAGAATATCACGTGTCCTCCAGCCCCATAATAGGGGCGAATCACCATTTACGCGAGGGCTAATTACCAGGACAGAAAAAAGCACCACTTGATCCCAGACTAGTATATTTATTTAAGCTTCTCTCCTCTTCCAATATGAAGCTCGTGTCATGATTGTTTCGAGAGTATTTGACGCTGGTGGAAGGCGCGCTACAACCATGTTTGGCGTCTGATCGCGGTTAATGTACCCAAAGGGGAGCGTCAGATTCAGCCCTGCGGAGTAAATCGTACCGATCCCCACGAGCCTTGTAGTAATAAGCATACACTCATAGCCGCGGTAAATGCAAGGCTACTAGACGATTCTCATAGGCAAAGCCATGAGATATGGCATTAACTTAACGAGCGGATGAATTCGCTCGATTGAGGTTCTTCTTATTTCCTTCTCTAGCAGTAATCCCCGATGCTGGCTATCGAAGTCAAACTTTGGGGGCAGCAGAACATCAGGCGTAGTCACTGAGGAGAACGTAATGATGCTCTTCAGATTACATATATTCCTTACATTGAGTACTTATACATAGGAGAAGTTAGTATGACTTTATTCCAATATGGTGCAAGCTCCGTGTCCTTTTTTTGAAACTCAATACGATGAATCCTTGGCCGACTGACGGCGAGCTCACCTTTGATGGAGAGTTCGTTTATGGTAATAGAGAAAACCTCGAAGTAAATACCTTTGTGCCAAGCTCACTTCATTACACTCAATCGGAGGAAATTCATACACCTGCACAGGTTTCCAACCCATACTCAGCAAGCTCCAGTTCTCAGATGAACGATTTGACCTACAACTTTAATACTGCAACTTCCGATGATCCAGACCCAGAGCCTCTCACCCTACCCGATGCTGATCTCGAGCACGAAACGAGCCTTCTCATGTTTTATCTTGATCATGGGTTCCGGTTTCAATTCCCAAATTTTGACCCCCCATTATCACTGGGAGGACGAACTTGGCTGCTCGCGCTGCTGACATCTACCAAGCCGGTTTACTATGCGACTCTCAGTCTCAGTGCTACGTTCTGGGAGCTTCTATATCCTAATCAGTATGGTCTCAGAAGTCTAAGTCAACCGGGAGATCCCAAAAAGTTTGGCTTACTTGCCGAGCAGGAGCTTCAAGGTCATATGCAGACGCTTAAACTATGTGGGGGAGTGAGCCACGTCCGTGGGACCGTCAATGCACTAGCATGTCTTATGCAAATGACAACTCTAAAGGTACGGGATGGTTATCTGGCATTACTTCGGCCATGTTTATTTCAAGTTCCAGTCAAGAACTCGTTTTCGCTAATTGCTATGACAGTCAGTTCCGAGAACAGTGGAGAATATGAGCTATGGAGCGCTTGATTACTTGAAAATGGCAGCCCCATTGTTTGATTCCCTGGTCAATTCTTTATCTATTACGTCCCCTATTGGACCCGGTTCGGCTGGAACCGACTCGGAAGCTGCCCCTACACAAATAAGCGAATCATGGACTGTCTCTCCAATTCCATTGCTGGAGTATGGTGAGATGCTCTCCTTTGAAGGTTATGCAGCTCTTAAGTTCGTGGTGAATTGGTACATGTGGATCGATGCTCTTTCGAGAATCTCTGTAGCATCTAAGCCTCAATCACCCTTTTTCAACGGTTACAGGCATCTCAATCTCTTCGATATTCAGATTACACCACTTGTTCAACTTGACCAGCTTATGGGATGCAAAAACTGGGTTGTATCTCTCATATGTGAGATTGCTGAGCTTGATCACTGGAAGAGGAGTATGCAACAGGTCAATTCCTTCAGCGTGCGTGAGCTTGTCAGTCGCTCAATGACAATCGAGAATCGACTTCTTTCGATGACAACAGATGGTTTCCGCCCATTGGGAATGACAACGGAGCTGATTAGTAAGACGGAGAAAATATTGTATATTACACATGTCTTTGCACTAGCTGCATTGACCTATCTACATACCGTGGTCTCGGGTTTCAACTCGTCACTCCCAGAAATACGACAAAGCGTACACAACACGCTTGCTGCATTTGAAGCTATTGTCAACCCACAGACTCTTCTACCCCATGTCTTCTGGCCGTTTTGCATTACAGGTTGTATTGTAGAACCAGAGCATGAGCATAGACTTAGAGACCTAGTTACTCGGGCAAGTGTGAGTTCCCAGGATCAGCCAACTCTTGATCGCTGCTCTCTTGCTCTGTTAGTATTAGAAAATATATGGAACAGGCGTAGCACCGGACAGCCACTTCAAAATTTGGCAGAAGCATTTCAGATTGGGGATGTACCAGTGCTTCTGATCTAAGTGTTAACATGATGATCCATCGTTGGCTTGTGAACCCTTCGAATGTGGTCTTTCATGTTGTCAAGCCTACTAAATACACGTGGACAATGCTCGCCATCTGATCCTCTCCAGGTACATTGTATCCTAGGGCTGTGTTTCGCCTCATGCCTGTCCCTATCCTTCTTGCTTGCAAACCATCTGTGTCTAACTCTTGAGGAACTGCCGCTGACTTGGTCTTGTGGGGTAGTGTTTGAAGGACCAGAAGTTCCAGATTGTGAAAGTTTGCCTTCCGTAATGCCCTCTGCGGACCGCGAGCAGCTCGGCTTACGACAGTAAAAGCGCTGCGAATGCCGCTTATAATGCTTGTGTAAGTCGCAGGCACGGGTAAATATTATTTGCGAATTGCAACCAGGAAATCCGCAACACCACGCTTTAGATACCGAAACTGACGAGTTGTGCAGCGGAATCCCATACTCTTCAAGGGGGTTCAAACCAGGCTGCTGGCTCGAAGAGTTTGTAACTGACATACTATTCTTAGACATTACATGTGGCGAGATCTCATCACTTGTAGTTGGATTTAAATGCTCCGCACTGTGTGCTTGGGCTGTGTGCTGATGTAGAATTGGCGAAACAGGATTGCACTGTGCATTTTCAAGAGTTGTGAAGGTGTTATGCATCTCAAAAGAATTCGCGAAAGAATTCGTAGTGGACCTTGTTGTGGGGATAGGTAGTTGACGGGTGACAAGTGAATCTTGCGACTCAGTGGTTGCGGCATATGGCAGATTTGGTACATGGACTGCAGAGCGGGTCTCTGTAAGAGTTTGTGAGCTTGGTATCAAGATTTCTTCCAAAATGTTGTTCCGATCAGTATTTCGATGCGTGATACTAGAAGTGCCTTTTTCAATTTGGAGGCGAGCGAAAAGAGGCAGAGCAGTCCATGATCGATTTGATGAAGCCATTCAATCGTGAAATACTCAAAATCGAAGTATAGAATAGTAGAACGATGACTATACTATGCTACTTAACGATCTATATATGATCTATCACAACCTATGAATTGTGCTTAATCTTTAATCTGATATGAAATGGTGGCTACCACATCTTGAACGCCCAGCGATGTAGATAGAGTCCATACTGCTAGATCTCTGTCAGACTTGCATAAGTGGGAGTTTGGATTCACGCCACACTGTCAGCTCCAAATAGGCTCAGTGTGGGGTGTTCTGGTGTAGCACAAAACCGAGTATGGGGTGAACTGGTTTTGGCAAGTGGGGGCTAGAAAGTCGGAGTCGGATGAATTGTATGAGGCTGACAAACCTCAAAGGGCCACCACTATATAGGGGCACTGTGCCCTAAGCGCCATCGGTCGATAGCACATATAAGGTAAACATGATCCGGTACACTTTGAATAGGATCAAACAAAGGCTGGTGCTATGATCACTCCATCGGAGCAGGTTGGCCGTTTTCAGTTCCCATTGACGGGACTCAATTCCTTCGACATGCATGATGAACATAAGTGGAATCACATTCCGGTGTTCGTTTGCATCTTATATTGGCAATTGAAGGCATCGTAATATCAAGTTCTGAAGGATTATGTACTTTTACGGATGGCCGCAGCGTGAGTGAGACTCTTCCTCCACTCAATATCCAGCATTGATCGTTTGTCCGTCATGTGTTGCCTTTTTCCAATATCTGCCAATCTGTAATCATACGGTTTTCTTCAATCACATTCATAATATGTGTTAGGTGAAAGGTGAAAAGATTCAAGGGCTGGCGTCTTTTGTGTTCGTGGGCTCCTCAAAACGCGGGATATTCTCGGTGGTATTAGATCGACTTGGTTGTACAGCGGGATTCGGATGCATGTTTTCGTTGTCTTGACACTGTCCTACATAATATCTCACTCCAATTAATGGAAATGTTATATGTTGTGTCAGTGTTCTCGAAATAGCTTTCCGCCACCTTGTACCTCGTTCTAATTGTAGCTTGGGCCTCCTTGGGATGATAACAGGAACAACATGCGTTCGTAATATAGCCTTAGTTGCCAAGCTGAGAGTTTTGACTGCTCCCAGGAAGAAAGCCATGAAGTATTCCACGATAGCGCCAGGAAAATTCAGACTTCTTTCTTCCTCGTCACAGTCCATTGCCAGCTTCCAGACGTTGCATATCATGCCTCCACTTGAATGATGATGGTGAATCGGAAGTGCACATTCACAAGAAGTACGTGGTAAGTGACTCGATCACAACCATTAGATGATCCCGTAGCCTAGACTGGAGCTTGCATCAGGTGCTTATCCTTCTTTAGCATAAAGTTTTAGACCTCCGAGTTTATTTAAATCAAGTCACTCAGTTTCTAGTTCTCTGTCTCAGGAGATACTCACTGAGTGTTACTTTCCATTCATTTAGAGCATATTGTCGAAACCCACAATGGCTTGAGCCTGTAAAGCTGGCAAGTCCACACTCGGAAAAGTGTAGCACAAGAAAATGATGTTTGAGCTCATGAGCATTTGCTACTGATATACTTGACTCTACTGTGCCGTGAGGGCCAAAATGCTAACCCCGTTCATCATATTACGTGAGGTGGTTGTGAGCACGGCCGAGCCTTCGGGTCCACCGTACCGCGGCGCCTGGTTCGGCCATAAACGACGTCTAATCTGGGAGCTAATTACAAAATTGTGAATGTTACAATAAGGGATTGAGATTGAAAGGCTGTCTGTACAGCAAATTAGAACCCTCGAAGATAAGGAAGCTATACTCTTGTGGGTAGTAGTATATCACGTGTCTCGGCTACGAACATAGGGGCAACGTAGTGAGCCAGAACTTATCCAGAGACTGCAACATCAAAGATTTCAAGTTAAAGCGCCGGAAACTTTCGCTCTAAAATAGATAAAGTATCTTCCTTATTCGTCACAATATATATATCTGACAATGTAGGTAGTAGCAGTACATGGCCTGGGGCTCCAATTGTAACTTTGTAGTGGCTTGTATGTGGTATCTACCCAGCGGCTGAAATTACTTCCAGCAACAGGGTGAGAACTTTCATAAGCTCTATCTATCATTTATCCGGTTGGTTGCCGGTTGTGACCATCAGTAATTGGAATTTCGGCGTTTTTTGAATTGTCTATAGTATTGCGTATATACTGTTGCATCTATATTCAACAAGAACCCTTGCTCCCAGGATATTTGCTAAACTGATTACAGTCGATTTTCTCCAACTCTGGACAACTAAGCTTGTCTAAGACCGTACCCAGAGCTGTATTTAGTTGAGCTAATGGTTTCGTTACACTACTAAACAGTCCCTTCAATATATCCGGTGCGGCCTGTTGGGCAAATTGAAACGCAAAGCACACCAAGTTATTGCCTTCTAATAAGGTCTTGGAATTATATACCCCTCCTGTCAAGTCCTGCACATCAACACCCGTGAACGAATTCTTCGTCCCTGTATTGCCTCCAACATCAAGGAACTGTGGGTACTCCAGTGCTGCGGCAAGGAGGTCGGTCTGGAAAAACGGGATTGAATATTCGTCGCCAATTGCGCGTTTATACCAATTATCGGGAATTTTCTCGTACCCTTCTTTCCACTGGAAATTTTCGGGCGTATCACCAGTAATAGAAAAGAAAGATTTAAGGACATCAGCATCAAGGTAGCCTTCTGGATATTCAGCCGATTTGTTCGCCATGAAGCGGTAGATGAAGGTATATGCTGCTGGTTGGACCACAACACCAGTGAATGGCGCGTTGAAGAAGTTTGGGTTGTTGTCTATACTTTCTTGAAAACGTTTTGCACGGAATGGCGTAATGGTACTAAGATCGTAGCCGTTTGGTCCTAACGGTTGGGCAAAAAGCTCCTTAAACTGATCTAGAACTAGTTTATAGGTATTCCCACTAATCTTTAAATTAGTATTCTAGATTCTTATTGATTGGAGAGACTAACAAACATACTATTCATAAATATCAGGTCGTGTAGGTGATGCATCTGATTCGTACTTGTTATGGGAACCAGATATTCCTTGAGGTGTACCTAAGAGACCAATCGAACTCAGCAGGCTCGATGATGGAGGACCTCCTATGGACCATGAGACAAGGTCACCGCTGATGACAGCGCCATACACTGCGAGAAATGCACTAAGGTCTAAACCCATTCCAAAAACTAAAGGTAATGAGTGAATGTATCTGAGTTAATTCAGTTCATAAGACCACGTACCATCATATGTGCCTTGGAGAAACTGCGAAATGGTAGCCACACCGTTGTGTGGGAGATAGTTATGATTGGACATAGCATTTAAACCAGGACAAGGACCGCGGAGATCATTCTTTCCTGGAGGGACAAAGGCGTGGTCGTCCGTGTTGGAAACGTATTGTTGAGAGGCAGAGAACCCAGGAGCTCGTTTTAAGGCTCGAGTTTCGTCATTAGAGCTAGATTCAATCATTGTAGAGATAGCTGCGAGTGCTCGCTTCTCTTCATCACTCATTGATAAGTCAAACATGCGTACTGGAAAGGCAACGACATTTGTTGCTGAAAGAAAAGCAAAACTTGTGAGGTATAAAGAGAATTTCATGGTAAAGAATTTGCTGTATTGAGAAAAGTTTTTGCCTGACGGATAAAGAAGTAGGGATATGGACACTCTTTGGCATATATGTATATAAAACCCGCTGGCTATTTCTTCTTCGATCTACTTATAGGCTCAAAATAGTAGTCGGCTAAGTAGAACCATATCACTCGCAATTCGGAAAGCCTGTGTTCCGTTCATGAATAGTGCCTCAAGTTGCAATAACCAATTAGATGAACGGCGATCACATCGCCATTGGGGCCGCATAGTGGTTATTTTTGCGGGCTTTTGTGGTCTAAGTGGCATAAGCAAGACGTAAATCTGGTAATTGAAATCAGAAAGGCAACTGTCGAGGAGGTGCCTCGGTTTGTGGACATCTTTGCGGAGAAATTTGTGGAACAGAGCTCATCACCTCCAGTGTGGTGTCGATCAATCCGGGGAAGGCGTTCAGTCGTTATCCAATGAAGGAGCAAGTGACTAAAAAGGTGAGTTCTACTAGTATGACGATATGTACTAAAGTTAGTGCAAGGAGACTATTAAGTAGGTGGTGCAAGTGAATGGCAAGTGCTTCTTCTCTATACTTCATTCAGAATCCAGCGTCAGTATATCTTTGCAACTGCCGTTAATGTTAAAACTGTCTTGCCAAAGCCACCGACGTGACCATTCGTATTGCTAAAATAAAAAAGGTCAAGGAATTTTATTGCACTATTACGTTCGAGCTTCATGCGGAAACTGAGACATCTAGTGCCTTTCAACGTAAACTTTCTCATGTGTCGTCACAACCCTACACACACGTGGTGTTGATCATACAGTATTTCTGTCGTAGCCTACTTTTAGTGCTAAGTAGCGATGTACACACTACATATTGATTAGCTTTAGAGCTACACCAGACTGCGGGGAAGAGCTACTGGGGCGACCTCGGCTTCCTGACAAAGTTTGCTTTCGGTGAAAAATCTATTGAAAGAAACTTGAGATTGTGCATGGTAGGATACTGTATGTTGATTTTGCTGAATTGCCAAGTACCGATTGCCTTAGCTATCGCGAAAGAATACATGGTAGAAACCATGTGATACTCGCAAAGTAAAGAATGCCGGCACTGCGAGAAACAAATGAACTAGATTGATCCATAAGAAGCGTGCAAAAAGAATGAAAATATACCACGTATTAATCACTTATTCCATATACATGTGTCTGTTTCACCCAAAATAAGATAATACAGAAGACTGAGTACGACTCTTGGCCCACCCCTCGGACAGGTCGGATTACTGCATTTCATGACCGAGCCGTAGCTGCACTATGGTCATGTCCATCTCGTCTCATCAATTTGAGCAGAATTCATCAGCCTTAAAATGACCCAGCTCACAGAAGGAAACCCCCTACGACTAGTCTATGGTGGGATTGGGGAATTTCAGCACTTGCAAAAACACAACCATCTCCTTATCAAGTTTCGCAACTAGATAGACAGAATCAAGTTTCATACGACGCAATAGAATAACTACGATATCAGTCACTGTATCATGGTTCGATTCTAGCACCAATAGATGCCAGTATTAACAACATGATGTTTCTATATTTCTTATTCTAGCGATTAAGCAGCGCTGATCTTGCAAAACTATCGGCTTAGCTCCGGTTTTTGGGCATGTTGGTAATATCTCTTGATACCATAATGCGTGGAGTAAACTGGTTCGGCAAAAGTCTTCAGTCTTGGTGCCTCTAGCACCAATTGTCTATCAGTTGAGTCGCTTTCTAACACTCAATCACTAGCCATATATCTGCTCCTGTATTCCTCCAATCTCTGTAGATCATCCTGATCCCCTTTGGTCCTTAACACAAGAATTAGATCGTCCAAAGTTACAATACTTGCTGTCTTCACGCCCCATTCCTGTTTGATCTGCCCAAGTGCACTCATTCTAGGCTCCCCGTCGTCAATCCCCTCCTCCTTCTCTCTTGGCCCAGGCATTTTCTCTTGCCTATCGAGTGCAACGACAAAACCCACCACTTTTCCGCCCTCCTTCGGCACTAATTGCAATGTCTCCCTCATAGCAGTGCCGGCCGTGATCACATCGTCTATGACAAGTACATTTTTCCCCTTCAATGAAGAGCCTACAATATTTCCGCCTTCACCATGGTCTTTAGCTTCTTTGCGGTTGAAGCTGTATGAAACAGAGGACCAAGTTTCGGGGTCGATGCGGTTGAGTTCCATTAATGTTGAAGTAGCAAGTGGGATTCCTTTATAAGCTGGTCTGCAAGATCTCTGGTTAGCGGTTTGTTTGATGACAAAAAGGAATATTCTCGGGGTTCATACCCAAAGATAACGTCTGGTTTTGGGATGGTAGGATTGGCAGCAAGGAAGGAGATAATAGTATGGGCGTAAGCCGCAGCGATTGCGGAGAGAAGAGCGGAGGTGTGGAAGGAGCCAGCATTGAAAAAATAGGGGGATTCTATAAGGTGGTTAGTCATATATAAAGTCACTATGGATAGAGATGCGAGAGCTCGCGTACGTACTTCGACCAGATTTGAGAGTGAAGGTACCAAACTTGAGGACCTCAGCGGAAATACATGATTGAAGGAATGCAGTTTTATAGGCAGCTATAGGAGCAGCTGAGGCGGTAGTCTGGGATGAGGAGGCCATCGTGATATGTATTAACGCAAGTTAGAGCTTTAGATTGTGGCTATAGGAAGTATTGTAGCTGGTACTCAAATCTTTTGCACGTCCCATAAACTACCCCACTAACACCTCCACACGTGACAAAGTTACCCCTCATATTATGAGATAAAGTGATAGAATTCACGTGACTACATTCGTGCCAAGATTAGGTAAATATATATGTCCAAAACTGCTAGCAGTATTTCTGAAATTCAACTAAGAGTGCCAATGTTCAAAACTCATCTTTCTCTGCCTCTTCTAACTGCACTGTCCACAAATGATATTTGGAGATCGACCGAAGTTTTGGTCCATAAGTATACAGCAACCAAGGTACAGGAGCCATGGCCAAAGCGATAAACCCCAATGCACTGGTGGCCCATGGTGTGCCCATCTTTACATACATCTGTCGTGCAAACAATGGAAATCCCGCACTAAATAATGACCTCATAACCGCATTAGCAGCAAGTGCGCTAGCAGAGAATCTGCCATAGCAATCTGTGAGATATGCGTTGGTTCCAAGGAACAGTGTGACGAATCCGATGCCAAAGGGTATGCCAGCAGCAATACAAATGGCCCAGTGTGTTGGGGGATTTGCAGTCCATCCAAACCAAAATAGTGCCATAGGTATTAGCCATGACAGGAAGATAAGATGAGGGAGGCGTGCTTCTGGCTTTGGCCCACCCAGCTTTATCACGGAAGCTCCATGAATCTTGTTGATCCATGGGGAGCTTGCAGTGGCGATTGCCATGCCCAACCCGATACCAATAAAAGATAGACCAGCAGTCCCCTCACTCCAGTGTCGGGTTTGGCGAAATATGACTAAATAGGCGGTGAAGTCAAGATACAGAATACCCCAAACAAACGCTGAGTAAAGACCAAGCGTGAATATTATGGGCTCAGAAAATAACATCAGCCATGGCCTTGTGAGACTTGTATAATACTGCTCCTTAAAAGACTGGTGGACTGGTTGGATGCCTGCCTTTTTCTTTTTCTGGTGTAGAAGGACTGTGGCATATGTTTCAGGAAGCAGAAATAACATAGCCACATAAACAGTACCGGAGATAATACTTACTACCCAATAATGCCTGAAATATTTATCTGTGTTAGCATGTATAGATGCAAGCTTAATTTCAAATATGAAAACTTACCATCTCCAGTTTAAATACTTCAGATAAGTCAGTTTGTCTTGCGACTTTCCAGATGTTCTTGGAGTACCCGCTTACCTGAGAAATAAACCCTCCCACAATTGGAGCAACCACGGGTCCGAGCGAGCTGCCTGTGGTAAACAGAGCAAATGGTATGGATCGATGACTTTGTGGCCATATATCCGCCAGCGAACCACCACTGTTGGTCACTACCAAGAATATTAGATTTAGTTCTCCTGCAGATATATACCTACTTGCCAGTTGGAGATCCAAAGAATCCGGATAAAAATCGGAAGATCAAAAGAGCCGTGATGTTAGGAGCAAGAGCGCAACCTAGATTAAAGCAAAAGAATAGGAAAAGCGTGATACGAAACACAAAGCTTCTCCCCCAGATCTCCGAAAGCGGTGCAAATAATAGCGGACCAGTAGCGAAACCAATGAGAAAAGTTGTCACCCCCAAGGTTGCTACAGTTTTAGAGCAGTCAAAGGATCTGGTTACGCCTCCAATGGCTGCTGAATGAATGCTAGAGCAGAAAGTAATTGTCGCTGTCATAAGCACGATGACTATGGTCGCAGACCATTTCTTTCGAGGTGGCCAATTTATTGGATTTTCCTCAAGCTCGAGTCTGATCTGTGATATCGCCACGAAGGGATTGAAATGCTGAACGTGTTTCTTCTCTGTTGGTTCTTGATGTTTGTCATGGATAACCAGTCCCTCTGAAATATTAATTGAATTATCGTGCTGCATATTCAATGGAGATAGTACAGAATCACAAGAAGAGACATATGAGGTATGCTTCCCAGAAATGGGGCGTTCTAGTATGAATTACTTTAATAAGTTTCACTGGGAAGACAAATACCATAAGCCGTGGTCACTTATGAGGACTGAGTCATACCGAATGTTAACAAGGTTACATTGATTTTAATGCAGGCAATTTAAATATTGCCCGTGCATGGAATTTGAGCAATTGCTCTATTCCAGCGGTGCCAATCAAGACAAATATGGTTGTCTTACGGTGGGGCGAATCCAGGGCTACAGAGTATCGTAGACCTCCAACCTCACTTGAAGAATATCGAAAAGCATCCTTGCAAACACTTAGTCATCATACAGCTGGATCAATATATGCTCTTAGAAGTAGTGACTTTACATAACTAATTGCACTTCTATATAGTGGAAAATGAACGTGCTGCTACCTCTTACGTAAAAGATGCAAATTAGACAAGTAAATTATTTTTCCGGAGTGACAACTGGGTCTCACTTATTGGGCCCCTCCCCCCGATCTATCTCTGTCTGTATTCTTTGTGAATCAGTTCCGTATCCTCCAATGATAGCGTTATTTGTTGCCTATTAAGCTTCTTTCTACTCAGGGAATTTGAGTTTGGATTTTGAGCTGGACTTAGAATAACTTCTTCATGTTCCATACACTTAACTTTACTGCTTTTGGTAATGTCTAGGGTACGGAAGCATTGAACTTTTGCATGCTATCTACATTGTTAAGAAATTCATCAACTTTAGGCTAAGACTAGCAAAACTTTTCAGATCTACTCGTAAGTTTGACGTGTATCATTTTGGTGCCGTTCGCACTGGTTCTTCCCTACTTTTATCACACTTTTCCTTGACTTCGCTCTGCTTAGACAATGAGTTAAGATACAACACTCTACTTACCAAACGTAGTTAGATGTGTTTCAATGGTAGTAGAAAATTTCATAGAAGAATTGTGCCAATGAAAACAATTAAGATATCATTTTGTCTCTGACCATACCAAGTTCATTTATTATTACTCATCTCAGTGCTATTCCAGTTTCGGTATCAGAGGTAGCTCTCCTAGCATTGAATATACGAAAACGCTGCTCCATTCTGGCCGTCCAAATACGATTTGAGGTCTCTAATTTCTTCACATATTTCCATAACAATGGTCCTTCAACAGCGACCACTGCAACCAAACCCAAAACTAAAGCCATCAACTGATCACTGTCTAAGAGGCTGTACGGCGAGCAAGGCATAAAGTAGCAAGAATCCGAGACATTGGAGCCTATGTGAAAGTAGGCCGAGAATGTATACCACATTGCCATCATTGGGAAATGAGTCTCCAAGTATAACAAGGCTAAGATGTAGAAACTAGGACCACCAAGAGCCCATGCCCAATTCCATGCTGGATTGCCCGATTTCTCGCCGATTGTGTCGCCTAAGAAACCAATGCAGAATGAAACCGGAAGGCTGAACCCCCAGATCTGTTGGAGGGTTTCAAAGTTCTCCATCGCCCACTTATAGGCGACATGTAACTTATTTGGCATAGGCTGTGGAAGATATTTCGACAAGACTAAAAATGTGGCGATGAAAACCTGGACAAGAAGAATAGGAGTGGGAGTCAGCCATGCAAACCACATGCTTATCAAATGACCTTGGTCTTCCATGTTCCTCCAGTATAAAGCTGGTATTGTCATAGATGTGATGTTTGGTGTTTTTGGATAATGGCGATGTATGTTTGACGGGGTGGCATCTTTCAAGACTCTGTAGGTTCCAAGCATTGCGCACATAGGGAATAAGCTGAAAACTGCAAGAGTGTAGAGTCGTCGTTTATTGCTACTCTTCATCATAAAAAGAAGCTGATATTTGGTGTGATATATTCCAGTGAACAGAACCGAAAACGCGGCTCCGAATCGGCCCAGGTACTTATTGAACTTCTCCTGATAGCCTCCCTCATCCTCTTTATTCAATGCATTCATAGCCTTTGTAATTCTTACAACATCTACAGCTGCCCAATTCATGCCTACGAGAAATAGGCACGTATTCGGATCGAACACGTCAGTGCCTCCAACTCTTCTCCAACTCGCAAAGATATTAAGAAACCAAGCGGTCCACGTTCCAGGCCCATAGATACCGCTTATGAGGGATATACCGAGAACATCAGGCGAATCTGCAGTCACTGGGAGTATGAGCGGAATGGAGGTGTCGTTTTCGGCGCTAGCGCGTATCGATGTTAGAAGTGAGGCTACGAGTAACCAGGAGTATATGGTAGTAACGTAATAGGTGTTTGATGACATTCTCATGGCATCGATATTAGATAAAAAGCTATTTGAATCATAAACACCACGATGATAGTGTTCGATAACTTGTCTATGGGCAGAAATAATTTTGTATAGTTTCCGGTGATACTCAGCCTTCTTTCTTTTTCATGTGTATCTTTCGCTTAATCTGACAAGAATATGCTAGCCTTATAGGTAAACCTGAGCTGAACTTTCCCACAGATATATATTACCTCCTTCTTTAGATCTGCTTTAAGCTAGGGGATGGACAGATAGTTGCTTAAAACAAGTTTTATATTGATATTGAAGTCCGAATTGATTGGCTATCCCATCCTCTCCGTTTTACAAATTGTCACATGACAGTTGCGATATTCCAAGGCATAACTTTGATAATACATTCTTTAGGCTCGCCTTTTGAAAACACTAACTCCATCTTCAACATATTTACACGTGCACTGATTTAGGGATTTAGAGGGAATCATACCACCTCGTACTCCCGACGGGTGCAGGCGAAGGCGCCTTTCTCAGTTCTTGCTCCCTGAAAGCAACTGTGTCGAAACTCAAAGCCAAACTCGGCCCTCTTTGCAAGCCTCGTTCCTTCCCAGGGCCATCTAACTTTCCCACAGTATCATCTCTCCTCGTACTATCCCTTCGCCCTAGCCCTTCCTCCATATGGCTAGCCCTACTAGCAGCTCTACGAATACTCGCACTTCGATCCCGAACTCCCGTACTAAAACTCCTCTGTCTTAGACTCTCATTCATAGAACCACTAAAATGTCCCCGTTCTCTCTCCCCATGAATTGGGAGCTGGAAATCAAAACTCGCTTCACTTTCATGATGACTTCCACTAGTTGTCGCGATCTCATGCTCTGTGCGTCGTGGGTCCACGATTTCTATGCCCCACCGACGTTTCCCTAGGCTATTGAACCAACCCATTTTCACTTTTGGTGCCAGGTCTACGGACTGAGTAACAGCTTTCTCGCTTCGCATGGTGTATATCTGTTCGTCGCTGTTTTTGTGTTTGTGTTTATATATGGTGTTGGTGGTTGATTGCAGAAGACGTTCACTTCCATAAACAAAACCGAGTACGCTACCAAGAGTATTGACATCGCGGGGGAGAGTGGAGAAAAACTGCTTGTGTAACGCGAGAAGGATAGTTGCGATTGTAAATAGAATACCGAGTATGCAAAGACTGAGGATAGTGGGAGCTTTATTGAATGCGATGATCTCAACTAGCGTTGAAACGGTTGCTGTGACACTTGGGGCTAAGTGTGGAGACTGTTGCTTAGACTGGAGGAGTATGGATGGAGAAGTAAGAGTGGCACCGAGATCATGCGGAATTAGTTCACCACGTGGTTGCAGGGCAAAAGTGCCGTTCATATACAGAGCTCTGTTCGGCGAAGGTGTATCCTGTGCGAAGTTCTTGAAAAACAGCGAGAACACTGCGCTGGAAACATTCCCTAGTAAATTGGGATCTAGGAGTGCAGAAACATTGTTGTGAGCCAAGGCAAGGGCAGTGTATGACATGAAATCTGCATTTAGTCCTGGAAGGCGGAAATTGTACGTATGATCTGCTAAATTCTCTGTCAAATGTGTAACAGTATCGTTGTCTGATACCCGAGCTGAGTTTGCAGCGTTGAGAAGAGCGTCATTAAAAAGATACCCATAGCTACAGTAGTAAGTAGATATTCAGTGAACAACTTTCGAGAAAGATATGAAACTTACCTAACGCTAACATTATGGACTACCTTGGACGGTTCAATTTCGTAGCCTTCCCCAGCAGAGTTATTAGTGTACGGAATGCCTGCAGAAACATTCAGGTCTTGATACATATTCGACCAAGCATTAGGATCCGGCAGTGGTACATCAACAATCTCGTAGTTCTGCACCATACCAGACTGGAGGTCAACGTCAACTTTAGCGTTTGCTGTTTCATAAACTGGGTCGCATCTCAGAGCAGTAACTTCAGGAACTTCTTTCCAAACCAGGTGAGCCTGGCCATCAGAGTCAATAAACTGAGCCCCAAAAGCGAGGCCAGTTACCCATTTAACAACGACGCTCGAATGCTGTGCATCCCTGGCAGGTGACCAGTAACCGATGGAAGCCTCTTTATAAGTTTCACTGTTCTCGGTACCACAGCACTGCGCCTTCGTATCAGATGCAATGAAACTGAAGTAAGGATGCTCCTCATCCCAGTATGTATAGGTGCCATCTCGGTTGGTCGTATTCGTAGAAATGCCTACCTTCAATTCGTAACCGATCTGGAGGTCGGCAGGAATTCTTGCGTCATTCCATGCATCTTGGTTTGTGAAATCTAACACTGTGGCCCATGAGGAAACTTTAGCCATATTAATTGGCTTACAATCAAGACGTCCTCTTAATGACGGTGTGTTAATGGTTACAATGCTGGTTTCATTCCGAGGCGTCAATTTTCGCAGAGAAGTCATATCTAGAGAGGCAAAAGTCCAGTCGTCGCTGGTCCACGGTACCTTGGTTCCGTTATTTGACCCTTCTAAGACAGCCTGGTTTCCGATTGTTAGTACGCATTATTTTGTTTTGGACACCTATTTTATTACCTTATAGAGCCAATTCGAAGGCAAGTTATAGAAATTGGCTAAAACACTTTTCATGTTAAACTTCACACCGTCGGTCACATTCGTATTAGACGGAACGGTAAATATCGCGGGCACCGTGCGGAGATCCAAGGTTCTGTATAAAGAGACTTCGCGGGCATGGAAGCTATGCGCCCGGTTCCAAATTCCAGACATGCTAACAACAACTATTTCATTTAGCTTATATGAAAACTCATATTGAAGACAACTCACGGATTTGGGATAATAATACTCCAAAAGCGACAACTGAAACAAGCAGATGTTGATTTCGGGCCGCCTTGCCAATGATCCATAAAATTGGAGTAGCAGCATAAGATAGTTTGGCACCGTTTTCAAGCGATGTGGCTTGTTTTGTCATTGAGATAAATGGCTGAAGCTGTCTTAATTTTTGATCCATTGCGTCCCACCATAACATTAGCGCAACAGCTAAAAGTGTAGGGACAATAGAGTAAGGTGCCCAGTCAATCAAAAGCTTGTCGTCGCGGTTCAGATTGAACTCTGAGCTGACTGAAGACTGGGAGATTCCTGAATCAGAATATAATGAATACGAAATAGCAGCTGCAAGAATGATGGCAAACAGAGATACAAGAAGCGGTCCGAGAAGCCACCAACGGAGAAGCTTAGGTCTCCAATTTTTCGAGCTGGCTTCTTTATATGCAGCAATAGCATGCGAGGAGGTTTCTTCAAAGCACGTTAATATAGTTCAACTATCATAGCCTAAGAACTCACCGGAGTATTGGTATGTGTCGTTGACATCAAACGAATAAAGTACGCTATGGCGGAGGAAGAATATGTTTCTTGAAAGCTGCTTGTACATCCATGCTTCCGAGCTCGTATCAAGTCCTTCAAAAAGTGCCCGGGTATTTTGACCTGTGTTAATCAGTGATGCTAAGGCTGATACCGATGATGGATCCTGCGAAAGATTGAGCGGCCTTTCCTGTAATCGGGTGTAACCAGTCACTAAACCAACCTGTAGCGAGCAAAGTAGAAAGACTACGGTAAGTAGTATCCCTACTGGAAAGCTTGCTACTATCCGTCTTTTACCCTTTGATATACTTCCATCAACAGTCGTTGGTGGTTGGTCTTTGGTCCTGCTGAATGAAGCGAGCATAGCTTCTCCAAAGAATAATTGCTGGATTTTACGCGCCTGGTGAACAATGTTCGGATTTTCTAGCAAGTGCTTAATATTGAATTTATTCTGAGCACCTAGGAGGGAAAGTGGACCCCCAAATTTTGGAGGATTTGACAGAAGTGAATTGAAGCCCAAATCTGGTGATTGGAATTTAGTGGACCAGTCTTGGTTGAAAAGATCGCTTTCAAAACCAGTGATATTGAGATCCCTGAGGTCGAGGGCAGTTTTTGTCATATTAAACCTGATCGAGTCGAACGAGACAGTGGAAGGGGAGCCGAAAGACGAAACAGTGACCGGGATATTGGCTGAGTAATAAATAGATTTGCAAACCTGTCCTGATGCTTGGATATTTTTGTTTTGGTCGTACGGACTGACGAAAAACAAAATGTTTCTATCACCGCACTGAGTGCTAGTATTAAATGCTACACTTCTGCTGTCATTCAAATCCTGTATAGTACCGTTTTTGGTAGGCCAGGCGGCGGATGAATCAGACATTGAAGGTTTGTACCACCATCCACCACCTGCTTTGAAAATGCTATTTTTGCTCCAGATAGGTGGGTAGCCTACAAGGCCGAGACTGCAACCATCATCTGACCCAATGACGATAGAGGTCAAATTGACTGTTCCAAAAAGGGCAGCGTTCGAGTTGAATGGGATTTGTTTGGTGTAGGATATGTTTGCAACCTTTTGGAGCGTCAAAGGACTACATTTCATAGTCGTTTGATACACTGTGGTATTTGCAACCCATGTCTGAGGAGACTTTGATAAGTCGGGGCCAGAGGGCATCATTGCTAAATCAGAGGGCCAAACAGGACGCACAACAAAATCATCAGTAACCCAGGCGCTCGAGGGCGTATTCAACAAGACACTCGATACTGTTCGAAAAATAACATTATCATCAGAAGATAGTTGCAGAGAAGAGTTTTCAAGACTCGAGTGTCGCAAAAAGGGTGCCTCTTGACTAAGAAGAATATCGCGAGGAGAAAGGAAAGCCGCTGATAGAGGCGTAACCAATAAAAGGCCCATGAGATTGACCATCAAGGCCCAAAATAGTGCCCAGTTTCGAACGCCATCGTTTCCACTCTGCCTGAGAGCATCATATGGCTCAAACCAGATCGCTCTAAACTTGAGGAACAGGGAAGCATCCGCTGATGCACCATCTGGTCTAGATAGTCTAGCAAAAGCTTCAGTTCGTTTGATGTCTCTTACCAATGTCATTGTAAGTAGAGTATAGATACTAGCAAGTATAGTGGGGGTAAATCTCCAACCAAATAAAAATATTCCCGTATTCTGAACTGTCCCGAGGCCTCTGTTATTTTTAGACCGAAGAGTGATGCCCAACGAGAGAGCAGCTAAGCCAAGAGACATGACAAACAAAGTTAGCATGAATGGCCATCGTAAGGCTATTGGTAACCAATCATTTCTTGGTTCTTTGAAGATACTACTCCCTGGCCTTATAAGTGAACCAGACGGAGCTGTATGCGAGCTTAGTGTCTGGCTTCGTATCAACGACTCAGGTGGTGGTCTCGAGGTTGTTGTAGATTGGAAACTGTTTCGATACGCCGCCTCTTGTGCACTCAATTCCATAAGAGGACTCAGTGGAATTCTTCGCGTACCTAAGTTTGACCTCAATATACTCGCTTCCCGAGATACAGATTCTACTAATTGTTCGACGGATGGGCGGTGAGAGTAAGATCGACGACTATTGGAGGGAGATAGTGGCGAAACTCCTTCGTCTCTGTACGAAACTCCCGTCATGGAGCCAGAGCTCACAGACTCTCTACTCATCCGTTCCCTGTTCGTAGAACGCCTTGGAAGAGACGGCCGGCGATATGGAACATATTGAAATTGAGCTGGCGCTGAGAGTGTGGGTGCCTCAATTGGGCTTCTATATGGTAGATATTCGTATGGAATTGGACCCTCGGAGTCCGGCGTGCATACTGGAGAAATTGGAGAAATTGGGAATGGCATTATAGCAGGCCTCTCTGCTGTCCTTCTCGGTATGGGTTTCCTTGGTATAGATAATTTCCTCGGCTTTTCCACTTCCTGTGGGGTTCGCCTTTCCTCCATCATCGTATTGATTCATGTTATTTTCAAAATAAAATATGGTGCCCAGACATGGTTCGTAAATGACAAATGAAAAAAACAAAAGAAATGACAAAAGAAAGAGATTCCTACACTGTTGAATAACATGTCTTCCACGTGGGATATAGTCAGATATAAAGTAGATTAGGAGGGGCGTTGCGAAGGAGCCGGACATTCCCATATGATCCAGCCTCGAAGGAATACGGGCCCGTTAGTCAACACTGAGTGCTCAGGTCAAGACTTGCAGTCGTTAGCACATTTCAGGCCTAGGTGTACCCCGTAACCTGTGGCACTGCGCTTTCTGGAAATTAATGAGTTGAATTCAAGTGAACCTGAATTTGAGCTTGCGAAGCTGGTGTGCATGGGCGAGCGGTCTCCGCCCCATAAGCAAAACCACTACACAACTAATTATTAGTTCTCCAAAGTAAGTAAAATGTATAGTATCCTTCCAGGATGTTTGTCCATGACCAAATCACAGATTACCAGTAGAGACAGCGTTTGCGAGGCTCCTACACAGGCAAATGGAACTTCGATGTGGTGAATGAGGTGGTCGCAGATCGGGTTGTGTTGGGGAAAAGCGAAGTCATTCCATCGAGGCGAAGCTCGTTCCTTTTAGTGGGTCTTCCCGCACTAGCTCATCCAAACCCTCGGATCATGATAGGAGAGCTCGCATAATAGAGTAATACCCTTAACCAGCATTAATAAAATCTGTCAAAAGAACTGTAAGTTTTGACATCTACTAAAAGATGTTTATTAGTCTCGTTTGTTGAAAATTATAAGACAGAGAACTTATTACAGGAAGAAGTGGGTTAGCATTGGCTAATGAGACGGGAAAACATGTGATGCATTCTTGGGCTGTCAGCAGCTTCGTGTCAAGACCATCTTAGAACACCGGTGCGGGGGAATTGGCCATAATACAACTTCATCATACTTTTTGCATAGTCAGTAATAATCACTTAGTTCTAATATTCAGGAGCAGAAGCCAAGCCGAAACTTCCCATCATTGCACGTGGCTCAATATGTTCTCTTTGTGCAACAAAAAACAATATAATAACAACTACAGGGGAAGAATATAAATATAACCTGGACTTCTCGCCGTGCCGTAACTAGAAGGTTTTTACAAGCTCAAAGGCTCGCGTGCCTCACGGATCCCTCACAACTTTTTTTCATCCCTACACCAGCCTCGGTTCGGGCTACGAATCTTACCCGCGCTAAGATCAACAAAGATCCGATCCTAAAGTCGATATTCATCCTACGTTCCTCTCTACTCTAATCATTATCAGTCACAAATTAGGATTTCTATAATCCTAACGTCAGTAACTGTTGGTACCAACCCGTTACCTGAATAGGTCATATTAGCGAAATAAAGATGGCGAAGCCATTTGGCAGCACAAGTCCATGGGCTGAGCCCGCTTGGTGAGTTTTGTGGTCCATCTAGCTACTAGCTTGATTTTCATATGCGCGGATAATCCTTATCTTATATGTCAGCTTAAAGAGTTTCATGCTAGGTTTATTATATAATAATGGCTAATTTCTATTAAAAAGGTATTCTGGCGAAAGACCGTCACCATACTACAAAGAATCCCATGTCCGTCTACGCAACTTTGTCAGGAAATGGGCAGAGGATGTATGTCTCTCTAATCCTGCTCCCAAATCACCCCACTAACAGCTCTCTGGAACGTCGTCGGTCAAGAAGACGCCTGGCAAGCAGCTGGTAAGATCCCTGATGAGGTCTACCAAAAATGCGCCCGCGATGGTCTGCTCGTCCCTATCGCGGCCGGCAACAAGATTCCACTCGAATGGTCACACTACCCCATCGCCGCCGGTATCCAAGCGTCCGAATGGGATGGCTTTCATGACTTTATTATCTGGGATGAACTTTATCGTGGGGCTCCATCCATCTCTAGCGCTTTCATCGGACTCGTAGTTGGTGCACCGCCATTGAAGATGTACGCCAGTAAGGAGTTGCAGGCCAGAGTTTTGCCGGAGATTTTAACGGGTGAGAAGAGGATTTGTCTAGCGATCACGGAACCAAGTGCGGGAAGTGATGTTAGGGGTATCACGACGACGGCGGAACTGACGCCGGATGGGAAGTTTTACGTTGTCAACGGAGAGAAGAAATGGATTACTAATGGATTCTTCTCCGACTATTTCATGGTAAGTTATCGTTCCAATTCTGTTCAGCTATCGAATTAGCTGGCTTTGCTGGGATTACGCCAGATCTTAACATGGTTATAGACACTTGTACGTACAGGGGGCGAAGGCGCGGCTGGTCTCTCTATGCTTCTCATCCCCCGCCTCCCAGGAATCAGTACGCGGAAGATTGAGATTGGAGCCGGAGGCATGAGTGCCACGACATACATTACTTTTGAGGACGTCAAAGTCCCAGCCTCGTTCTTAGTAGGGCAGGAAGGCTTAGGCTTCAAATATACAATGTCGAATTTCAACCACGAGCGCCTTTGGATTGCATTCCAGGCTTTAAGGGGTGCTAGGATCTGTTTGGAGGATGCTATGGCATGGTGTCAAAAGCGGGAAGCTTTTGGGAAGACCTTGATCGAGCAGCCCGTAGTGAGACATAAGTTTGGTCATATGGCTAGGCAGATTGACGGGTTGCAAAGTTGGACCGAGAGCATTATCTATGAACTAGATCATTTGAGCCACGCTAAAGGTATATCCTAACGATCTTCCATTCGAAAATCACGCTAACTCAATGATAGGGTCTGCACTATTGGGTGGTGTTACTGGACTCTTGAAGGTTCAAGCAGGTGTAGTCGGAAAGTACATCGCAGATGAAAGTCAAAAGTTGATGGGAGGGTGAATATCACTTTACATTGATAAAGAAGAAACCTACTAACAACCTCAGTCTCGGGTTGACAAAAACCGGCCAAGGTGCTCGTATCGAAGCTATCGCTCGAAGCGTTCCAACACTCATTGTCCCAGGTAAGCCAAAATCATACTTGCACGCCATATTCGATGGCTAACAGCATCATAGGTGGGTCAGAAGACGTACTGCTAGATCTCGGTGTAAGGGAAGCCGTCAAGCTAAGTAATGCTGCCAAAAATGGATCCAAGTTGTGATGCCATCGGACGCTGGACATGATCACGCTGGCAGTGACATAGAAAAACCTAGGACTTTAGCTTCGATTGTTTCATCGAGTAAAAATGCAATAATAATTATCCATGTTAGGGTTTCCTCCTCATGTTAAAGAGTCATTTAGCAGAATTATTGCAATTCCTTAATTCTTCGACAACGTAAATATTATTCAATGCGTTCTAAATAAATCTCTGGCCACAAGACCTCAGTGTTCCGAGAAAATAATTAATTGCAGCTTTTCTAGAGACAAGACGTCCAAAAGAAAAGGAGTTGTTCTTGAATGAATCCTTTTGGCTTTCGGCAGCAATTTGCCTCTTGTTCTCAGTCTTCTCCCCGTAGAAAAGTATGAAAGAGTGTTCCGTGTAACTGCAGCCGTAGTCAACGGGGGTGAGGATCTGATGGGTGGTGGGATTGAAATGAAAGCTGGCGACGGCTATAGAGCTGTTGCACGATTAGTCGAAATAGTCGGCCTTTATTACAAAGACATTATAGGTCGAACCGAAGTCTAGCAAAATTATTCCAGAGGAGCATATCAATATTATCAATAGTCAGGCTTTACGCCACCAAACGTCACCATTTTCGGACGTCTGCTAAATTCACATATTATAGTCTCATAGCTTGGATAATTGAGGACGATACGAAGGAGTGCTCGTATCAAGAATGTTATAACATGGATATTCAGAATGATTAATACGCGATGTAGTTCTTCAGATATAAGATTCGAAAAACTAACTATGAATCCGTTGAAGGGATGAGTTGAACTGACCCTCTAAGTTCGAAAGACGTCATTCCAATCTAGAGACAAACGCATATGAGCGTAATAGAACAACCTAAGGATCCAAATTCCGCTCAGCCATAGGGCCATGAGCATCTCCAAAGGATGCTTCATCCGGATTGCCTCCCAAACTCCTTAATCCCCGACCCTGAACTCAATACAAAAGATCCGCCTGCCAAAATAATAAAATAATCGCACATCGATCCCTAACTCCAGAAATCCAGTTACTTTATTTCCACAAGTACGCTCACCTACAAGGGCTCGGCATGGATCTCATTTTTGAGACCACCTTGATCATCAAGAAGCTGCTCCAGCAAGCTGTCGATGTTCTCATCCATGGAGTCTACCTCGGTATCGACACACTTGGAGATCAATCTTCGATATTGTTCTCCTTTCTCTCCTGCACCAGCCATTGCCAATGCATCCATATATTGCACGACTAGCTTTTGGCGCTTATGCTGCTCCTCGTCCAAAATTCTAGCAAGCATAGCACGCTCAGCAACATCATCAACTTGGCTAGAATGGCCGTTCTGTCTACCCTCCTCATGCTGAGATCTCGCTAGCAATTCCAAGTGCTGTTGCTGTTCGATAAGCGATAAGACGGACTTATCGAGCTGCGCATATTTGGCCTTTGCTTGCTCTACATCACCACTATCTTGGTCCTGTAAATAGTCATACTCGATAGTCTGGTGGCGTATCTGTGTAAGCTCATCATGAGTTGTGAGTAAAAGTCGGTTGGCTTCCTTCTCCGACTCGATCTTGTCCTGTAGTTCATCATCAAATGATTGAGCAAGTTCGCGGAACTTCTCCAGTACAAGAGGAGTAATCTTAGAATCAATAGATATAGCGGCTTCAGAGGTATGCGGCAGGATATGACGGGGATTTTCTTCCTCTGGAAACGCATCGTATATTGACTTATGGCGATTCGACTCTGGTGCAGCAAAAGGAGATGATGAGCCCTGTGGGTGACGATCCCGAGTTTTCATGTGATTGATTTCCTGAATGATCTCTTCGGCCACTATATGGTCGTTATTTGGAATATTCACTGATGCACCTCGACCAATCAAAGCCCGTACACATTTCCGTGCATTATTTTGAGCTGCAATGTGGATGGCGGTATTACCATTGATATCCTGTGCATCAATTAGGCGCTGGATCTGTTCGGGCTCCAAAACCTCCTGCATCTTGTTGAGAATAATATCTAGATAGTAACGGGCGCAGTGATGCTTGTTGCGGCTTGAAGTTATTGCAGCCGTATGGTGGATTGCAGTAGCATTGCAATGATCAACCCTATCAATAGTGCTAATGAGTTGATTGACAACCCCTGGCATGGTTTGCTTATCCATACAGTTGGTGAAGAGCACAGCTCGCATTAGAGGAGTTTCACCTCGTATATTCTCCGCATGTAGACTGGCGCCGAACCGCTTAAGCTGCTTCATGACTTCGACATCTCCCATGGCTGATGCCCAGTGCATTCCCGAGTGTCCCTCGTTGTCAATGGACCAGTCGGCTTGAAAATTTGGAGGAGGTTCTGGCTTGGGCGCCTCGCCCTCACCCGAAACCATGAAGTAATCGAGAAGTTCATCGGCCCAAATCACATGAGACTGTTCAACAGCATTGTGAATTGATTCATCACGCTTTCGTTTTCGATGTCCCGTTGATTGCGCAGACATGTCATATCTATCGTCGTCTCCCATGAATGAAGCCGAAGCTACTGTCGTGTCATCCGGCATGCTCTCGTCGTCATTGAGTTGTGCGCTGATGTTATCGAACTCCTCAACGTGCCGGGGCACTGGAGCTGGTTCTGAAATGTTAGTACTATTCAGCTACTGACGTGGTTGCTGACTCACTATTAGACCATTTGGGGACTGCAGGTTTCTTGGGCGCCTTGGGTTTGTTTGTGGTATGCTTTGGTGCTGGAGGAGGGCTTAGGTTTCCAGGGATATATTCAAATATGGTTCGAAGTTTCTCATAGACTCCATTCCGTTGCGCCAACGCCTGGCCTTGTTCCAGAGGGACCCATGTTCCTTTAATCATCAGTAATGAAGGTCTCTAGTCCCTGGATCGTCTCACCTTGATATTTGCCATAACCTCCTTGAACCTTTTCGTGCATTTCCTTCTGTACCTCCCTCTCTAAAATCCGAGTTCGGGCAGGCTTGTCAAAACCAGCAGCCTTGAGAATGTGTGTTGCATTGATCCAATCATCGTGGCGCCGGCGCATAACTGATCCCATATATTTAGCATGCTAGGGTATCCCAATATAGAGGACCTTACCATGTTCTTTGAGTCCTTCACCAAACTGGAATTCATAGACAGGATTCTAAGGCTTGTCAGCACTGGTAATCTAGAGTGTCGGAATAGTGCACATACATTACTGTAAGTGGCCGTATAAACGCCAGGTCCAGTGGGTTTAACCATCGTTTCGTCTCTGCTATGGAATCTATCGTTCGACGATAGGCATACCAGCATGCAGCTAGACGGTAATCTTAGGTCGCAATTGCTAGCGATAGCGTATAAAGACTCCTGAGGATAAATTAAAAGCTCCGTGTATAAATCAGAAGCAATTTGCGCGTCCAAATCAATTGTAAAGATGCAATACAGACGTTGTGGTGATGGAAGTCAAGGGGTGGAATCTTTCAACGCGGTGGTCGCGTCGACTTTTGGGGAAGCGCGAGATGCTTCAACCAAAACCACTTTAAATTCAGTCACGTGATATGCGATCTGTCACCACCCGAAGCTAGCTAAAGTTTTCTGGTGAAAGAAAGAAACTTTTGATAAATGCTCCCTTTAACCTGTGGGTTGCCCTCCCGGATGTTGGTAGCCTTCCGCTATTTTGTTCTTTCACCTTTTCAGGTCTCATACAATAATCGTGAACTTTCTGACAGAAACTTCTAGTTGTCTTACAGCAAAAAGCTTCATCCACGGGTTGCATGATATTAAAATTGGGTTTCGATCCTTTCTTGGATGTATAACAGTAAACGCTTTTAGTGCCGTAAGAAAACAGTAACATTTGTAGCCACCATCTTTTTTGGATTTGCCAATGTGAAGGCCGGGAGGGACCTAGAGACTAGTTTGATCTTTATTTAAGAATTGCTCTTTCGTTCAGGCTTGTTGATAGCTTCCACGATACATTACTTAGCTTATTCAGCTGTAGATGATACGTCTGTGTATTGCAAACAAGTGTTGCAGATGTTTGCTGCAACACGCTCATTTTACTGGATAGATATGTGCTCCCCCTCTCCCAATCCAAATCTTGAAAGATCTCATCTAGCTTAACCTCCTCTCCTCACCTAAGATTAGTAACCGAAAGGAAGATTTTGTTTTGCGTGAAATCTGAGCATTTATTCCCTACATCCACCTTAAAACATTTGGCTGTATTTAGAGAGAGGAATTGCTGGTGGTGGTTATTGCTATGCATATTGCAACGCAATATGCCATGATAGACTTTGAAGACTATTCTATAGCATTTGGCGGAGCTTTGGGTTGTCTTCTTGCAGACGATTTCGATAAGTCACCATCACCAAAGGTAAGCCTACGGTGAGAACCCATGGTCATTTACATTTCTATTCATTATGTGCTTACTAGTTTTAGTGAAATCCCACCATTGAATTACGTATTGACATCCATATCAGAAGACTTGACGTATAATCGGAGGAAAACAGATATGTAGCCATTAAACACAAACTGTCTTCCAATGCGTCTGATTTACAACTGTATCATCGGTATAAAGCAGCAACTACCCAATGGTCCCATCAACAAGTACATCCATATCCCAAATATCAAGATAGTACAAAGTGCAAGATTCTAGCTTTCAGAGCATTAACAAAGCATATAAATATCAAATAGCTTTCGCTCCGAGAACCAGCTTCAGAAAGACCTAGACTTTCTGGCTAGATATAGAGTGATCTCCAGGTATGACCGTATTCGTCAGTGTTTGGCATGTGGGATCTAGCACAGAGTTTCCTAGAATCTAGGCACACCGAATATGCTCACAGTCGGAAATCTTTGCGTCAGTACCAGGTACGCGGTGCCTATGCTAGATGAAACTGCATTTAATCTGCACACATTACCGAGATTTTGTCACATTAGCGTGTTGTGAAGGTAGTATCAGTCATAATTGCAGTTGAATCTCTATGAAAACCTTTTTGTAAGACCCACATTCGCTTAACATAGGGGGTTGTTGATGCGTTCCACCCCACCCACCAATCAACTTTATTAGTCAACATCTGCTTGAGTAAATCATCTCAAATGACACATTGCTTCCTCATAAACGGCACGCGCCAAAAAGAAGCTGCTGGACTCATTTCTTTCAACAGTGCAGTAGATGCAAACAAGTTCTAGCCCATAGAGCGTGGCATCTAACAAAGAGTGCCGAGACGTTGGGTTCGGCATTTCGCCATTTTGCCAACCATTCCACCACCTCAAACCCAGTATTATTCCACTTGGCAACCGTACCCAATAGGAAGGTCGCAGCTCTTTCAACCAACCAGGCGCAGTCTGACGGACAATCTTATTCTTGGTGATACAGTGCTTCATTAATCTGCTTGCTTGGTATCGAGGTGTTGGACTTGGCTTAGAGGATTCATAATATGACAGGTTGATCCGTGCATCGTGATTGGAGGTGCCAAAAAAATGTAAGTTTATACGACGATACGACGCAAAAACGTAGCACGTCTTCGGTGACATGATAACACAATAAGAGATAATTGCTTTGATTGCGGAGTGGTGTGAGGAATGGATAATACAATGGAAGACAGCTGTGCCACCATAAACCCAGCATGTCCAAGTTAAAGTTTAGCCATTTACCAGGCTTTAACATTACTTAATAATCTTGGGAGTCCCTTCCTTTGACTGACACTTGTCGTACTCTAAGCTCACGTACAATTCAACGACTTAGAGCCCAGCGTGGAGGTAAAATTCAGCAAAGTCCGGAAACATGGCCGTGAGTGGTCTGTGGCACAGAGTCAAGTCGGAAAGGGTAGCCGTAGCACGGAACGATGAGCCAGAACATGTCATTCACGATGGATCACTTGAATACACGCGAGAAACTGGAGGAAATGGCTCTAAACCGTCGTATCAAGAGGCCTCAGGCGCTCCGGTTGAGAAGGAATCGCCCCTTGGCTATGAGATCTCGTGGTTTACTGTTGTATTTCTCAACATTGGCCAGATGATTGGAACGGGCGTTTTTTCTACACGTACGAATGAGCTCCCTTTAAATAGTACCATATGGGAGTAGAGAACTAATATTTCATAGCGGGTTCAATCTATCGAGGTGTTGGATCCGTAGGACTAAGTCTTATTTACTGGGTCATTGGTCTTTTGGTTGCCGGTTCTGGATTTTCCGTGTATCTAGAACTGGCTTCTTACTTCCCCAACAGATCTGGAGCTGAAGTGGTGTACCTCGAGCAAGCCTATCCCAGGCCAAAATACTTCTTCCCTACTACTTTCGCAGTCTTGAACGTCCTCTTGGCGTTCAGCAGCAGCAATGCGATTGGTAGATATTTACATTGCATTCTCAACGATCATAGCTAACTAGGATTCTAGTTTTGTCAACTTATCTCTTCCGTATAGCAGATCATGATCCGACAGAGTGGCAGGCTAAGGGTGTTGCTATTGCCGGTTACACATTAGCCGTTATATGTAAGTCGCCTCGAATTGTTTTAAAACCATAAGCTGATGTCATTGGAAATAGTTTGTATCATTTCCAACAAGTACTCACTTTACCTTTCAAATGCTATTGGAACTCTCAAAGTCCTCACATTAGTATTGTGAGTAGCATTATCTGATTGACCGAGGTTGAGTACTGATATATTCCGCACAGTATCAGTATCACTGGATTCGTCGTTCTTGGAGGAGGTGTAAAATCGATCCCAGATCCAGGCGCCAATTTTCGAAATGCTTTTGAAGGATCCACGAACGATGCTCACGGTCTTGTCAGCGCTCTTGTGAGAATCAACTTTGCTTATGAGGGGTATGCCAATGCATTTAATATGGTCAATGAAGTCAAAAATCCCATCAGAACAATCAGGTTCGCAGGACCCGCCGCATTGGTCGGGATTGCTATACTGTACATGTTTGTAAACATTGCCTATTTCTCAGCGGGTAAGTGTAACCTATCACCCAACACCTGGACTCTGTTGATGTTGTTATAGTTCCCAAAGCTGAGATGAAGACGGCTTCCACCATTGCCGCCAGCCTTTTCTTTGAGCATGTATTTGGCAAGGGTGGCTCTGCACGAGCGCTAAACTTCTTGATCTTGTTAAGTGCTTTTGGTAACTTGATAAGCAATTTGATTGGAGCGTCACGCATTATTCGAGAATGCGGCCGGTAAGTTCTGTTTTTTAAATTTCGAAGATCTCAACTCACAGTTGAAACTAGCCAAGGAGTTCTCCCGTATCCCAAGTTCTGGGCTTCGACACAACCTTTCGGAACACCGCTCGGCCCCTATCTTCTTAAATACGTCTTAACCTTGCTCATGATTGTTGCGCCACCATTTGGTGACGCTTTCGACTTTGTTGTAGACCTAAAATCATACCCCGATGCTGTTTTCTACCTGTTCATGGCTACAGGTCTGTACCTAATAAGACGTCGACGCAAGCGTCTCAATGCTGAGGCACCCGAGTTCAAAGCGTGGCATGTCCCAGTAATCTTTTGGATCATTATTCAACTTCTACTCCTCGCAATGCCTTGGGTTCCACCCCCTGGTGGAAGGTACGGAGGAAGCGTTAGTTTCTGGTATGCTACATACTGCGTTGTTGGCATTGGAATGTAAGTTCAGCAAACCCCCCCCTCATTCTCGCAATTTCTGATATATGATATTAACGTACACTAGTCTTGTTCTTTGTGGTATCTATTACTATGTGTGGACATCTGTGCTGCCTAAGTGGCGTGGATATGAAATTCGTCAGGAGCTGCTGGTGCTGGATAATGGAGCTACAACGCATAAACTAGTCAACATACCGCTCGCGGATCTTGCGGAATGGGATGCAAAGCATGATGTCACGGGAAAGTACCTAGAGATTGACCTTGGACATGAAACAGGCAGTGATATGAAGAAAGACCATGGTGTAGTGCAAAAGAGCCTGGAGGCTTGAGTTGTAGAGTACATAGCCGTAAACTACCCATGGAGGACCTATCTTATATTCTCGCAAGCCTGCCATGGTAAGTGAACTATATTTGAGTACTACACACCATTGAGCTCAATACGCTCACTATTGAAAGAATATTTTAGTATTCAATACCTTAGGGGATGATTTGTCCGATTTGTGCCTAGCTGAAGTATGTGTATAGCGTAAATTGATCATGAGGCTAAATCATTGATAGACTAATATGCGCCAGCGTGTAGAATTCTGACAATGAAGTACATCCGCCGAAGGGATTATTACAATCACCAGTAGAGTAATTAGGCGATATTAAAAGGGAAGAGTAGTAACGAGAAATTAGTCTGGTGCACAAGTTTAGATAAGAAAGAACTCTAATTCTAAAAGTTATCCTATTGTGAAACCTTTCAGTAGTAAAGTAAAGTAGAATAATACCGGCTGAGAGGAATTAGAGGCAGTGAAGTTGATACATTGTCTATCTGGACACGGAATTCGACCTGCTAGCTACTATGATGATCACCCTTGCATCAACCATCCACCGGACAAGAATCCCATGGCCATCAAGCCCACCCGCCCTTTTCTACAACTAAAATCAAAACTCAACCCTCGCAACACAGCTCTCCCAACAAGAGCAACTGTGAGAAACATATCTGCCTATTCGCAACTCGTCTCTGTCTCAAAATCCCCAGATGCTTTTCCTGATAAGGGGCAAACCACCAGCTGGTGGTATTATGGTGGTCATGATGCCCTTTCAAAGTCTTGGTGGTCCGGCAAATCGACTAGTGTGTCGATAAGGTACCAGATTCCCAGGCAGTGGCAGGCCGTTTGTTTCGGATCAATTCCTTTACAGTTATCAAAATCCATGTCCAACAATGCGTGGACATTGATGAGCAATCAATCAATCATAACCCCCTCCTACTTGACTTGCGAAAGCAGTAGAAACACTCTTTTCATCGTCATCTAAACGACGTCCGCTGAGTAGAGAGCTGCTTCCGAACACACTACCTGCATCGCCAGTTTTGTACTCGGGAGCACGACCACCGGACTCAACATAACGCTTGAGACGATCAGATTGATTGAGACTAGTCTGTTTTTGAATGTCGCCAAAACCGGCTCCCAAGCTTACACCTCCTTGTCCCTTGCCATCAAGAACGCTGCCATTGGTCATGTCAGTAAGTTCACTGCCAGTGACCGAATCTCCAGCAATGCTTTCTGAGCCACGTCCGCGGCTCTTTTGGTGGCCATTTGCTCTTTGGCGGGGATCTAGTCCAGGCCAAACATCTTGAGTAAAGTTGGTGAACATATGGGGGTAGGAAGACCCAAGGCCAGCACCACCAAGCGCTGAGGAGTGAACAGACGAGACATCATCGTTTATGTAGCTACCCATCATTGAACCAGCATCGCTGAAGTCTTGAGGAGCTTTAGCATTCGTATTGCGACCATCGAAGTTAGAGTGAGACATCTGATAACGTTGCGGGCCGCGGTAGGTAGTCTTTGGACGACTGAATTGCAAGAGGGAAGTTTGCAAGTTAGTGAGTGGTCCTTCAACAAGGCAGTTGCGTTCCTTGAAATGCTGTAGAAGATAGTGCCACAGTGGATGCTTCGACAAAACCTTAGGGTTACCGAGAATGACAAGACCATATTTAGCACGGGTTAAAGCAACATTGAGACGACGAGGATCGCTCAAGAATCCAATGCCCTGGTGGTCGTTGGATCTAACACAGGAGAGTACGATGAAGTCCTTCTCTCGCCCCTGGAAGGCATCAACTGAAGCAACCTCAATTTCCTTGTAGTTCTCTTTTTTGAAAGTTCCAGTGTTCTGCATGGAGCTGACAACATAACTTCGCTGGCCCTCGTAAGGAGTGATAACACCAATATCTTGAGGCTGAACTCCTGCTTTGAAAAAACGGGTAACAATCTTTTCAACATTAGAAGCCTCAGTACGGTTGAGATACGAGGTACCAGATGCAGAAATTTCTTCATTGCCAAGATTGGACCAGAACATCATAGGAGTTTCAGCAACTGGCCATGGAAAGTCGACATCACGTCGGAGGCGTTGTTGCATCGTAACACCATTTTGGAGTGAACCCTCATAGAACATGTTGGAGGGAAACAAGGAAAGACATGGATGCATACGATACTGAACATTCAATCGAATGGGGGCCAGACCAAGCACCACCAATCGCTCGAAAAGAGATTGATTCAACCCAGCCTTGGCAGCTTTTTTGTTCATGATAACCGGTCCCAATTGTTGATGATCTCCAACTAGTACTACTTGTTTACAGCCAAGAACTAATGGAATCATACACTCAGGTTCGGCGGACTGTGTAGACTCATCAATGAGAACGGTACGGAACTTCATCTTCGCAAGTCGAGGATCTCCAGCGCCAACACAGGTACAGCATATGACATCAGCGTTGTTCAAAATTTCGCGCTCAGCAGCTCGGGTCAGTGTCTTGAACTTCTTCTCATCTTGGCTGGAGAGTTCACCAAGTTCACTCTTGAGTTGAGTAAGTTTGTTGAGCTCGAGATTCGTATCGTTCATGCGAACTTGCTCGTGGAGGGACAAGAACCCGACTGAAGACTCCACGTCTTCACGGGACTTAGCAGTAAGGCGAACCACTTTGAGACCAGTGCGATGGATACGCTCGCAAAGTTGATCGACAGCAACGTTAGATGGGGCACAAACAAGAACCTGGCCATTATTGACTTTAGCTAAATGGTAAATCACAGTAGCTGAGGTGACGGTCTTGCCAGTTCCCGGCGGACCCTGAATCAAACTGAGAGGCTTTTGCAACACGCTCTTGACTGCATTGATCTGACTGTTGTTAAGTTCCGGGAGACCTGGAACACTGAACTTCTTAGGCATCTGGATTTTCATGGCGCCTGCAGCAACTTCGTGGCCAAGTAGCTTATGGAAAATGTAACCAGATACGCTGAGTTCATCAATCGCAAAGGTCTTCATAGCAAATTGCATGCGGTCGTATGAAGTAGCCTTCCAGACATAGTCGGCAGAAAAGTTATGAGTGCATTCAGTTGGAACAGATTTGTCGTTACCAACCTTTCGCAGCTCAATTGTTACCTCGTCAGACTGATTATTCGGGATCTTGACAACGTATCCTACTCCTTCCCAAACTGGTCGAAGTTCTCCCTTATATTTCAAACGCATCTCATCTCCAACAGCAAGCTTGACATCGCCAAGCTCGATTTTAGGAAGAACGAAACTTGCGAGATGCTTGTTATTGAGTCCATAGTCCCAACGGATGACTAGATTGTCTTCTGACTGCGCTTCCTTCAGCTTGCGATCGTAGTCTGCTTCTATCTTGACCAGAGGGCCGAAAACGTTCTGATATTGGTAAGCATCATCATACTTGAGTAGTACCGGAGCTGGATCGTCGTCAATTCCAGCGGCCTTTTCGAGATCTTCGATAGTCGCGGCTGCGTTATCTTTCCACATCTCCTCCAGCTTTGCAATCATTGGAGGGGTAAGATGTCTAGCACGCAGTTGCTCAGCATCAGTAGGAACACATACAAGCCATGGTAGGAAGGAGCGGTCTTCGATCAAAGGTTGCCATCTGGAAATGTCCCAGCTCATGTCCTTCGAGGAGGGCGTAGAAGCGCATGGTTGGCGGCAGAGAAGAACAACCACGGTGTCGGACTTTGCAGGAATGAAACCGAGTAGAAATACATTCTTAGTGCCACAGTTATAGCACTCAAGAACAGTGTCGCCGAGAGTCGAGAGCGGATGTAGCTGAACCTCCTTATGTCTTGCTCGAACCAGATGGTTGACGATGTGGGAGGAAGTAGCATTGCCACGAGCACTGCAGAACCATTTGGTACATCCAAGGCATTTAACAACACAACTTGGAGAATGAATGCCACAGTATGCACAGGCATGCGCTGGAAGCTCCTTCTCATCCTCAACACCTCTGAGACCCAGCGACTTCATGCCATCCACTGCGATGCTAGCAAGGCTCTCAGTGTCTTCGTCGTCGAAAACCTCCGTCTCGTTATCGTCATCGTCGTTTCGTCTCCTGCTGGGACCTAAGCCGCCTCTTCCTCCATAGTTTCCATATAGCAAACTCTCATCTGGATCAATATTTGAGAGATCATCCGCCCCAGCATTGATAGCAGCAGCGGAGTCGGAAATAAGATGGTTTCCGAGGTGGGTGAAAGCGCCTTCCATTGTCGAAACGAGGGCGAGCTTCTAATAAATAGGTTAATATCTACATTACTCGCAGGTTTGACTTCAATGCGGTTTTCCCCAGATACCTGTACTGAGGCACTGCAAGGAATCTTCTCGCGCGATTCGCCGTGGGGTAGGTGGCACAGCAAGATGCTACTTACTTTTTTTTTGGTTTCTCGACAGCCTTGTGGCAGAGATTTATTCGTTACAATCTCAGAGGGCTGCGCAACTCATTCTTGACGCTCAGAAACCAGTTGTCTACAGAGAATGTGTAAGACAGGACAAGGTCTTTTGAAGCTCTGTGAGTAGGTGGTGGATTTATTATTAGTTACGGGAGTTGAGATGGGAAAGTTGAGGCTCACTGATCAGTCCTTGGCAGTGCGGCCGCTAGCATCAAAAATATATAATTCCCCTCCAAACCTGCCTCAACCCAACACCAAGTTTAACAAATATCGCAAATATGATTGTAAGTGGCCCCCCTAAGCAGATTATTTTCTGTTCGATTGCTTCGCAGCCTTTGTTACGACAGCAATGTCGATAAGTTCATGGCAATCCTGCGATGGTAGGGTTGTTTAGCCGTCCAAAGGTCCAAATTTGAGAAGTCTCTTACCGTAACTCCAAGCAGTTACATGGTCTGAGCATGCGACATTCAACCTTGCATACACTTCAGGTTAAAAAATCGTAGGCTAATATGTAAACCTAGCGCAAAAACACACGCCAGAGAAGAGATTACCTCTACAGACGAGCTCTAACCTTACAACAAGCTGAGATTAGCGAGAAGAGGTCTAAACTACGAGCTTCCCTAGCTTCAGGGAAGCCGCTTGATCCTACCATTGCGAATGACAAGAAACTACGAGCAGACTACAAATACGATGAGTCACGACCTGAGTTGACCTTGGAAGAGGAGTTGAACCTAGACGACGAATACTCGCACCTTTCGGGAATCGTGGATCCTCGAGTTCTGATTACTACGTCGCGAGATCCCTCTTCAAGGCTGTCATCATTTTCTAAAGAAATACGGCTGGTCCTGCCAGGCTCCATAAACTTAAATCGAGGAAACAATGTTTTGCCTGGGTTGGTGGAAGCTGCACAAGCAAGCAACCTTTCCGACATTATTCTTCTACATGAGCATCGTGGTACTCCTGCGGCATTAACACTCTCGCATTTTCCACACGGTCCTACGGTCTCTTTCTCACTCCACAACGTCGTGCTTCGCCATGATATCCCAAATAGCTCTCGTGGTACTGTCAGCGAGTCCTACCCGCATTTAATATTTGAGGGTTTTACTTCGACATTAGGAAAGCGAATAGTGACTATTTTAAAACACATTTTCCCCCCCCGAGAGGCAATCACAAACAAAACCAAGCTTGGTAGTAGAGTACGTTCTCTATTCTTTTGTTGTGGACCTTCAAATTATCTTTAGGCTCTTAACGACCTCTGAGGCTAACTTAATATTCAGGTTGTAACCTTCAAGAATAACGGCGATGCGATTGAAGTTCGACACCACGTCTTCGTTATGACTGGGTACCAAAGTGTAGAGTTGGCCGAGGTATGTCCCATAAACCCTGATTCTATCATCTTCATACTAAAACCTTCCAGGTCGGTCCTCGGATGACTATGCGGCCATTTGAGATCCGCTCGGGGACATTGGAAAACAAGGACGGAGATGTCGAGTGGAGTCTGCCACAATACACCCGTACGAGCAAGAAGAAGGATTACCTGTGAAATATATCAGCTCCACTCTGTATTGTTTGAGAGATTGTCTAAAAGTAGTCTCTGTGATGGGCTTTAGCGCGGAGTTGGGGATATACCAGGCCGAATATAAATTGGGTTACTAGTTCAGATCTCCTTATCAACCTGAAAATCTATGTGAACTTGACGGACTCGTGGACCTAGGGGACCACCCAGCGAATTGCAGCGATGCGCCAGACTTCCATGAGGGACCCCAAGAGGAGATGAGCCGTGCCATTTTTCTGCATTATCATGTTGTCTTGGACATCATCCGGAATGCATGTAAGACGTACAATAACATACGATCCCATAATATACTGGCCATAGGCTAGCTTTTACAGCAAAGAAGGAACATGATTACGTTGTAATTAAACTATACTTCAGAATTGTTTCTATATTTCGTAAAGTATCAAACCAAGTCAGACAAATCGAAAACAACGGTTTGTATATCAAATGTTTCATTCGTAATTGTTCTCGGTTCTTACCATGTCGTTTGCCAGGAACACCAATATTAGAATGTATACAAATGTCTAAACTAGCATAAATTTATGAAGTTCCATGAAAATCTTTCAAGAAATTTCATAAGACCCCGTCTGTGTATTTCAAACCGCAAAGCTTTTCTAAAATATCCTTTTATGTCTTAACAGAGGCTGTCATCAGGTTGTGACGATGATAACACTTTGTGCCATTATTTGACTCCACTGAGATTTACCTGAGCGCACTTAAGCTAGCGTCAGTAGTTTTGTATCCTATGTAAATACAATTCAGCGTTGATAGTATTTCTTTAGTAGATATTCATAGACACCTGTGAAGTCTCTCGGTGCTGAGAGCAATGGCCCCGCATTAGCTACTTTCAGTTCCATACCAAATGATATCCAAAACGTTCAGAACATTACCATCGTCTTGATTTCGTGAGTCTACTTTTGTGACCGCAGGAGAGTTATAGATGTTTCCTAAAAATAGTCATGCATATTCCGCCAGCAACAGGGGGGATTTTCAGGGTCGCATGTGGATCAGTGGATTGGTGGATAGTTGGGCAACACATGTGCAAGACGCAACCAACCATCAACACCAACAGCAGCACCACCCCACGCCGATTTTGAGCCTCACGAGTACTTGCCTTAGAACCCACGTTCATATTCTTACGTGTATTTTACCTCGCATGAATGTCTCACAGGAGTCACCCGCCCTCGAATCTCGTCGCGAATGTTCAGCGACCAGCATCCCCATCCACAACTTCCTGGCAGAACTCCTCAGGTAGAGCCTCTCCACGCAGTGGCACCCCTTTAAGACCACCAGAGGACTTCGCCGACAGCGACGACGACGACGAAGATAATAACAGCGCTATGGGGAAAGACCGACGTCCGGCGTACAACCGCCCTGGTGAAGGACGCTCACATTTACCACTATTGCACAAAGATGACGAGGAGCGCGGACGCAGCTATGATTCTCCGGCCACATCTCCGAATCGACCTCCACTATTCACACGTAGGTCGACGATGAGAAGTCGGAGTCCGGATACGCAGGCGAAATTGGCGACCAAGAAGAAATATACCTATGCAGCATTCTTTTTAGGGTTGAGTTTGATTAGTTTTGTGATTCAAACGGAGACCGCGGTTTATATTCAGCATGAGTTGAAGTGGAATAAGGCATATTGCATGCTGTAAGTTCTGCGCAGAGAATCGAAGATGGGACTGGAATGCTAATGGATAGGACAGATATTTCACTCACGGTTCGTGGTCGCTACTATGGCCGGTACAGCTGCTGATTCTACGATTGCAAAAATGGAAAATGCCATGGAAGACTTTCTGGCGACGACATGTATACTTGATAAGGACAACAGCACAAATGGTCGAGACACAGGAACTAGAAGTAGCTCGGAATCAGCATTCGCCTATTCCATATATGCTTCGAATGACAGCATTCGTTACGTGCGCGCTTACGGTCGCAGGTGGTTCGTGGTACGTAGCGGTTGACATGACCTCCCCGTCTGACTTGACTGCCATCTACAACTGCTCTGCATTTTTCGCATACGCATTCTCGGTCCCTCTTCTCAAGGAGAAACTACGATGGGATAAGTCATTTGCAGTCCTAGTCGCTATCGTAGGAGTCCTAATTGTCGCATATGGAGACACTACACCTACTAAACATGGTGGGAAATCTGGTGGCTCAGTAGGTGGCGGAGGTAAAGAAGAACAAGAAGCTAGCAATCGCATAGCAGGAAATCTGATAATTGGCGTTGGATCTGTCCTTTATGGGTTTTACGAAGTGCTTTACAAGAAGCTTGCATGCCCACCAGAAGGCACTAGCCCTGGGCGAGGCATGGTGTTCGCCAACACATTTGGCTCTTTGATTGGATGCTTTACTCTTCTTGTACTCTGGATCCCTCTGCCCATTTTGCATATTCTTGGATGGGAAACTTTTGAACTTCCACATGGTGAAGCTGCACGACTGCTCTGTATCTCTGTGCTCGCCAACGCAACCTTTTCAGGCTCCTTCCTCATTCTAATTTCGCTCACTAGCCCCGTACTCAGCAGTGTTGCGGCACTCTTAACTATATTTCTAGTTGCGATCACTGATTGGGCATGGACTGGCATTCCTCTAAGCGCAGCATCTATTATTGGAGGACTCCTGATTATCGGTGCCTTTTTGTTACTGAGCTGGAGCACGTTCAGGGAAATGCAAGCGGAAAGAGCAAAGAAGCAAGTCGATTTGAGTGATGAGGACGAGACTGATCATGATTCGGATGTCTAGAACACATTGCTGTTTAGCTTTCTAGAGATAGAGGACATTGTTACGGCGTTTGGGACTCTGCACTTTTGCATTGGGAAGGCGAAGCCCAGCAGGGCTAGGTTCTTACACTAGAGTTGGTAATAGAGTTAGACCGTCGAATCGTATAGGTCGTGACATCGTTCATGAATCGGATAGTAACTAGCTTACCTCGTCATCTAGCTAATCCCACCACATTTTACACTAAAATTGTGCACAAAGCACTATTTGCATAGCAAATCTGGTGTTTGACCTGCAATATTATAACTAATATCCTTGCTCATGTTTGGTTTTGTTGCACGTCGACGACATATACTGGAGACGACATATGTATAAATATCCACATCTCTGTGTATCCACAGACTGTTGATCAGGCGCAATTTAAAGTATCAAGATATAGGGAAATGTTCCGCTTTGTCTCATATCGGCAAGTCACTACTATTAAATCTTCTACTGGTCCAATGTCATGTCTTTTTATTTTCGTTGCACATCGTTACCCTATATCAGAGGCAACATATTAATCATTATATCCACCGAGATCCTTGTACAGACATTTAAACCTCAAGTCTTCCCGTTGTGTCACTTTGAAATTAATATCCACTTGAATAATTAAGTCTCCTACTGGCCAAATTACACTCATGGTGACTTTGTTGCAGGTCGTGCAATATATTGGATCGACACATAAGGTATCCACATCACGAACCACTCCCCACAATCTGGATTAGACTACTTCTCCATGGTCCAAATCATGCTGAAGATCACTTATTTCATCTCGTGTCTGAAATATTCAATAGTTCTGATTTGCGACCCACTTTTTGATAACTTTATTGCCCGTGGTCTTTACACACGAGGAAAACCACTCCTATGGGCTCAATTTCTTGGGCTTGGGTTTTGTTGCACATCTTACAAATTACATTGGAAGTTTGGAGACGATTCCATAATGTCTCACTTCTTGAACAGCCCCATGCTCAGAGATTTCTATATGATGTGCAGTTTAACGGTCAGAGGTTCTAGAATTGTGAGGCTCTTCGTGATCTCCTCCGGTTTTTGTCAAGCTACTTATCTGCCCAGCTTAACAGCCTGAGTTTGAGTTCGTTGAACATGGTATATCATATGAAGCACTCACTGATCTTCACTATTCTAGAGTGATGGGGGTCATGAAAACTCAATAGAGACAAGAGCGGAGACATTTCTATGCAATGATAAATTCCTACTAAATTAAAAGACCCGCAACATCAATCTGTTGCACGTCGCAGCTATATCAGAATGCACATATTCCATTCTAACATCGTCCTACAACTACACTAGAACCATAATCTTGTCCAATATTGCTCCACCAGCCAGCCTTCCCAAGTCTTAAAGCCCCATCCGTAAAGTGAAACTTCGTCATCCTCCTCCCGCTGATCACCAACATCTGTTGCACATTTGGCACTACGTCAAGAACCTGCCCTATCGCATCATCATTCATTATTGATGAAGAAGACTAGCGGAAGATCCTCCCGTTTTCTGGAACCACTACTGTAGACTAGAGTGCTCTAATGGTGGTGCAGGGTCGTCAATATTTCCCGCAAATTCCTTAGTCCATATACGGCACCTCCAACAAACCTTCTAAAAATATGTCGAGTATGAAAATGGGTCAATGTATCTGGAAAATGGGATGGCTGGATGCGGAATGTGGATAGGAAGGAAACGCTAGAATAGGGGTGTTAAGCGAGACGCTAGTGCGCTACTACACTAGGGTGGCTGGGGTGGATGCTGTCAGTTGTTCAGCTCTTGAGTGTCGGTCACCTTTTTGGACTAAATGGTAATCAATAGTCATAACTCCAACATCGCACTATTCTAAGTTTTGGCTTAGTGGAGAGATACGCTAGGCATCTTCATTCTAAACTATCTATATGATTATGTCTGACAGGCTCCCATCTGAAACTGTTGGGCCGAGGTGCAGCTATGATAGCTTGGTGATCAGTGCATGGAAAAATTGTGGCATCTAATACGAAGCAAAAGCACAGATTGTATTAGTGCATGAGCTGTTGTAGGTGCTCACAGCAGCTATCCAAAACATCGATAATATAATATGTACGTGTATGTTCTCGCCTACATTGTAAGATTGCCAGGCTCTTCCAATCTATCATGTTGCACCGTAAAATTGCATTCATAATCAACATCACTTCACGAAAAATATACATGCCATTTTCATGACATAAAATCTACCATGACTAGAGATAAAACTAGTGCTCCCATTCTCGCTTATAACTGTCTTCGACCAAATTCTGGAAAGCTTCAACGGAAAATTATATTAGTGGCACAACAAATTATAGGGCAAGTTGAGGATGCTCAGCTATTGCAACTGTGCGGGATTTGCTGGCACTATGTTCCCAGTGCCTGTATAATCTAGACCCTGACTGATCCTTGTTCAATGGACCTCCTTATGGAATTAGGGTCCGGTAACATCTAAAACTGAGCGACCGCGGTAATGTCAAATATCAATCAATATCACATCGGGTGTCTCCGAGAGAAGCAAACAATGATGTCATGTCTACCAGTTTGCCTATTGTAAATACAGACTAAATCAAAAGCAGTCAAGGTTCTTATTTCCTGGACACAACATGTTCTTTTTAAAATACCTTGGCGTTCCATAGCCTACAAACTCCGTAACTCCAAAAATGACAACAAAAACAATAGGCGGTAGATTTTGAAATTCTTTTGATAGTAGATAGGGACAGACTGACTAGAAGTTTTTCTACAAGCTGACGAAAGATCTAAAATCTCTGGGATGTCTAGTAGCTCTCTTTCTATGTCGTTGAATGCTGGTGGATGGTAGGTCATTTGGATTGATAATGGGTGGTGACTGGTACTGAGACAAATCATCTGGATTCACAAAAGGCGGTGATTGATTGGTATCCTCATATTCGTCTCCATTCTGGCCTGGCTGAGCCGTCGTATGATCAACGACTAGCGGATAGTCATTATGTTGCGATTTGGATTGTGGTGTATGAACAGGGTCTGAAGTTGTCGTTGGACCATATTGTGGCTTATCAGCCGGCTTTGTATAGATTGGTGAATTTTGCTGAACAGGATCGTATTGTGGCTCACCAGGTTGGTTTGGCTCTGGCAATTGCGGTTCAATAGAAGGCTGATATTGCTCCGCCTGTGTTTCTTCTGTCAGTGGTTGAGTTTGATCAAGCTCGGTATCTTTGAGATCCATATACGTTGTGTCAGTAGGAGCTGGTTCCTGATCTGGAATGGTAGAATCATCATAGACTGGGTCCTGATATATTGGTTCCGTGGACTCTGTGGGAATGCTAGCAATGGGTGCCGTATTATCTTCGGTAGGGGCCTCAGATGGATAACTTTCAGCTGAATCAGTAAATCCTGGCTCTGTAAAGCCTGGGTCTGTCATGCTCGGGTCGGCGGTTTCTGGATCGGTAAATACTGGATCATTGACACCTGAGTCCGTGAAGTCTGGCTCAGCAAAGCTTGGGTCGGCAGTGCCCGGATCAGTAGCTCCTGCATCAGTAGTTCCTATATCAGTAGTACCCGGATCGGTAGTGACTGGATCGGTAAAGCCTGGGTCAGTGACACCAGGGTCGGTGAAACCTGGATCAGTAACTCCTGGATCAGTAACTCTTGGATCAGTAGTAGTTGGATAAATAATAGTTGAATCAGTAGTAGTTGGATCAATAGTAGTTGGATCAGTAGTAGTTGGATCAGTAGTGCCTGGATCGATAAAGCCTGGGTCAGTAACTCCTGGATCAGTAATTTCTGGATTAGTAACTTCTGGATCAGTAACTTCTGGATCAGTAGTAGTTGGATAAGTAGTAGTTGGATCAGTAGTAGTTGGATCAGTAGTAGTTAGATCAGTGAAACCCGGATCGGTAGGAACTGGGTCAGTTACGCCTGGATCGGAAGTGCCTGAATCGGCAAAGCCTGGATCAGTAGTTGTTAGATCAGTAGTGCCTGGATCGGTAAAGCCTGGGTTAGTAACACCAGGGTCGGTGAAACCTGGATCAGTAACTTCTGGATCAGTAACTTCTGAATCAGTAGTAGTTGGATGAGTAGTAGTTGGATCAGTAGTAGTTAGATCAGTAGTAGTTGGATCAGTAGTAGTTGGATCAGTAGTGCCTGGATCGGTAAAGCCTGGATCGGTAAAGCCTGGGTCAGTAGTTGTTGGATCAGTAGTTGTTGGATCAGTAGTTGTTGGATCAGTGAAACCCGGATCGGTAGTGACTGGATCGGTAAAGCCTGAGTCAGTGACACCAGGGTCGGTGAAACCTGGATCAGTAACTTCTGAATCAGTAACTTCTAAATCAGTAGTAGTTAGATAAGTAGTAGTTGGATCAGTAATAGTTGGATCAGTAGTAGTTGAATCAGTAATAGTTAGATCAGTAGTGCCTGGATCGGTAAAGCCTGAGTCAGTAACTCCTGGATCAGTAACTCCTGAATTAGTAACTCCTAGATCAGTAACTCCTGGATCAGTAGTAGTTGGATGAGTAGTAGTTGGATCAGTAATAGTTAGATCAGTAGTAGTTGGATCAGTGAAACCCGGATCGGTAAAGACTGGGTCAGTTACGCCTGGATCGGAAGTGCCTGGATCGGCAAAGCCTGGATCAGTAGTTGTTGGATCAGTAGTGCCTGAATCGGTAAAGCCTGAGTCAGTAATACCAGGGTCGGTGAAACCTGGATCAGTAACTCCTGGATCAGTAACTCCTAGATCAGTAATAGTTGGATAAGTAGTAGTTGGATCAGTAATAGTTGGATCAGTAGTAGTTGGATCAGTAGTAGTTGGATCAGTAGTGCCTGGATCGGTAAAGCCTGGGTCAGTAACTCCTGGATCAGTAACTCCTGGATTAGTAACTCCTGGATCAGTAACTCCTGGATCAGTAACTCCTGGATCAGTAGCTCCTGGATCAGTGAATCCTGGGTTGGTGAAGCCTGGGTCGGTGAAGCCTGGAATAGTGAAGCCTGGGTTGGTGAAGCCTGGGTCGGTAACAAAGCCAGGACCTTCCACTCCCTCATTGGCTGTCGCTGATGGCTCTGCCGAAGCAAATGTAGATGAAGGGCCATCAACAGAGGAGACTGTTTTCGAGGTGAACGATATTGGCTTAGAAGCCGCCTATATGAGAAAATAATTAGCTTTACCCAAAGACAAGGAAGTTTTGTGGTAGAGATTGCTGTAGCCATGAGTAAGCGGAGTAAGACTCACCGAACTGTCCTCTTGCGTCTGCCTTGTGGATGTCTCGGACAGAAGGGTAGTCTTTGATTCAACTTTTGGAGTACTCTTCACCTCGATGGGAGTTGATTTCGGTGATTCCACTGTAGGGGTCGGCTTTGGGCTCTCTTTGGTAGGGGTAGGAATAGCATCCTGTTTAGGAGGCGTTCTATCTGGTATAGGGTTGTTCTTTGGAGGGTCATTGGGTCTGGAATTTCCACCACTGCTGCCACCACTGCTGCCACCACTGCTGCCACCACTGCTACCACCACCGCTGATACCGCCGCCCTTTCCTCCTCCACCGCCGCCGCCGCCTCTTGGGGCTGCAAGCGTAGGTGCAATGAGCAAGGCAACTGCAAGGAAAAAGAACAGATTCTGCCAGTACCGCATAATGAAGAGTAGACGATCTTTTTAGAGAATAAATTTAGAAGAAGAAGAAGAGCGGATCAATGGCCTAAATGTAGACGGGTGATGATATGCTCAAGGCTTGGAAGCACTCGTTCCAACAAGAGTGTAAGGCTGACCACAGAGGAAAGTGAAAATGTAGGAGATAACAAACGAAATAGAGCTGCTTTAGGAATCCCACTGCATATAGGTGACCTTGTACTTGCAAGTTTGCAAGCAGTGCAAATGAAAAGGGGCTGGAAGACAACGACTGTCTTCGATGTGAAGCAAGTAATATGCGATAAGAGATGTGCTGAGAGAAGGTGAAATTCTGTAGATAGAGTGAGCAAAAGAAAAATCCAAAAAACAAGTTGCCTTGTTAATTAGCTGTAGAATTTGATAGGTTCTCAATAATGTTTAATGAGGTCGGGTAATGACTGTTATATGGGCGTTTTGCCAACTCAAAATTCCCAAATAGTGCACCAGTATGGCGTATTAATCAGACATCCTATTCTCCTCAGGAAGCATCCATTACTCTGGAAGGAAGTGTGTTGATTATTGGTACAGTGATGTTCTAAATCGACTGTGACCCTATCTAACAAAGCCGTTCCAAATTCGGTGGTTGCTGATCAGGCTGGGTCACGTGTCAGCCAGCTCAGGTCCGTGCCAAGCTTCCCTTAAGGTTACGTGTAACAAGCTTAAAGATGCGGGAGAATCCAACTAGGGATTTGAAAACGCTTAATTAGCAGCCGCAGAGCTTATTCACTGTGCCACGGTATAAGAACTCGCCATTGAGGATTCCCGACTTCCGTGGATGTTTGCCGTGTTGCAGTGTTGTGAGGCACGGTTGTCAGCAAGTTGAGGCGGAGTATCTCCTGTCACTCGATCCCGCTGTCAGGCACGTTGGAGGAATACCCGCACTCCGACTTTCAGCCTCCTTATGTGATTGACCGCAGTTTTGAGCTTACACTATCAAATTATTTGCGGCTGAACGAAGACTAATACGGTTGAATAGATCAACGCTAGCCTTGTTTCATTGACAAGAGTAAGAACTACTGGTGAACTCTGAATCTATGTATGGAGACACTAGGAAAAGATAGACGTATTTTGAAAGTCCTGTACTCACGTGTAATATGCCCTTTTTCACGGCTATATAACCTAGGATACTTGAAGACCGCGGTTATAAGCTTTTCTCTACTTACTCCATAGAATTAAGTGCTCTACAGCAACTCCTCTCATCTCATCCAACGGCATAGTAAATGTGCTGCATAGTTCAGACACATCATGCGAAAGGTTGATTTCAAACACCCAATTAGACATAAATAGCTTAAACCTTTTAAAAGGTAATGGAGTACCACGGATGGTGGGAACATTGGTTGGTAATAACCTTAGATTCCTCCCTCCGGAGGATTCAAGTGATAACCGAAAGCCTAAAGCCACATGCCCAATTGATTCCCTAACATTACGTGAGAGGCTAATGATCCTTTCTTAAATTGTCTGCATTACTCCTGGTTGTATTTTCTATTTTTTTGAAGGATAATAGGAGTTCAAGAACTGAGGAAACGACATTTGGTATAGGACACTTCAAGTGTCACAGGAATCGATCTATTCGCGAGCAGACTAGACAACTTCCACTGTTCTTCAAATATGCTCTTTGGTGATGTTTCCAGTTCAGTGTCGCATAAATTCCATTATGTAAACATATATATGTGTGACCTGATTCTTTCAACTCTATATGTGTAGCAGAGGTTTCTCGTGGTAATTCTTTTGGAAAATTAAGAGGAGCTCCGTCTCCTCTGTCCTTATTTTATCACCTTGATCGGCGTCCAGTATATTTCATGATCAGTAGCGGAGAACAATTTGAACAACCTCTCGACTTGATTTTGCTTCATGGGTAGTCCATGTGCTAATAATTTAAGTCGTCGAAGGTCAGGGAAGATCAAAGTGCACGTGATTACGCGCCTAACTAACACAACGCGAGCATATTCTCTTCCCTTTCTAAGCCATCAAGATCACATCCTAATGAAAAGGCTAGCGGCCTTGAATGGTATAAGAATTGTTTCCAATACGGCAAGATCCCTACCATTTCAAAAATCTTGGTACCTGTCCCTTCCACTCTCCTTAAACTACCCACCAAAGCCGACTTTACCATCAAGATTCTCAACCATGTCTGCAAACCTAATGGCAGATGACGACTTTGGTCTATCATCAGACGATGAAAGCGCAATGATTGCACTTCTCGACGATCAGAATACGGGTATTAAGCGTAAGGCGAGTTCCCACGATATCCCATCAGCAAAACGATTGGCCACTGATCCTATTTTCCAATGCGCAGTAAGCACCTTTAAAGTCCAATTTCATTTTCTTCGAGGCTATACTAGTGACGCATCATATATGTGTGTAGTAACATTGCTAAATTCCTCACTTTGTCACAGAAACATGCATTGAAGGAAGGTTTTGGGTTCAACAATTTCCAGTTGAAACAAGAGCAAGTCATTGTGAGTAAGCCCGGTACTCCTATGGGACTAACCAGAGATGTGCATGTCAAGTTTTTTATGCTGATCCATTATACAGTCGACACTTCTTAGTGGCAAAAGTGCAGCGGTTGTCTTCCCTACTGGTGGAGGGAAGAGTATATGCTTTCAGATACCAGCTCTTGTCTTCTCTGAGGTTGATAAAGAACAGAACATTCGTGGACCTGGGGAGAGCGGTATCACGCTAGTCGTTTCGCCCTTAATCGCACTAATGAAAGACCAGGTTGACGCTCTTATACGTCGTGGTATCAAAGCTGCAACATTCGATTCTACTAAATCACGTGAAGAGTATCTCGAAACTTGCCGGATGCTAAGAAATGGAGAGTTAAAGCTGCTATACTGTGCTCCCGAACGAGTAAGTTATGTCTGGCCTAAAACATTCAGTATCCATATTTGAAGCTGTCAAACACCACCGAGGTTTAGGGACTATTCGAAGTTTGTGGGCTATTAGGACACGCTACTGTATATCATTAGAGGTAGTTGAAAATCGTGACTGGCTGTAGAGTGGTTTTATAATTTCTATTCGGTTATCAGATGCTGTGATAAGTAAAGGGGTGCTGCTGGGGCGAATAGAAGGCTTTGGTCGTTCTCTTAAGCTCGGTCACGAATTTCTCTACTGGTGGTTGAATCATAGAATACGATAGCTGACTGATGCTCAATAGTTGAACAACGAAGGATTCATCGAGCAGATGAAGCAAGTCAGAGGTGGAGTTCGTCTCATGGCTGTTGATGAAGCGCATTGTATTTCTGAATGGGGTCATGCTTTTCGTCCAGACTATCTCAGTTAGTATAAATAACGCTAATGTGACTTCGATTTTTGCTGAAACTCAAAAGAAATAGCCCGGTTTGCAAAGGAAATCGAGGCTGAGCGCGTTGTCTGTTTGACAGCAACTGCCACTCATCGAGTAGCTCACGATATTTGCCAAGCCTTCGACATAGAAGAAACCAATCTATTTCGAACCTCAACCTATCGCCGTAATCTCAACTTACTGGCTGAATCTGGGGAAACGAAGCAGGAACTATATCCACGTCTTTTAACATTCCTTAGGAAGAATCAGGGTTCAACCATTATATATGTTACGCTCCAGAAGCAGACGGAAGCTCTAGCATTATATTTACGTGGGCAAGGATTCAAAGCAAGGGCTTTCCATGCTGGGATGCAAGCAGCCGAGAAAACTCTCTTGCAAGATGAGTTCCTAGCTTCCAATGACTTAATCATGGTTGCGACAATTGCTTTTGGAATGGGCATCGACAAGGCGAGTATTCGTAATGTCGTTCACTTTAACATTCCCAGCAGTTTGGAATCGTACAGTCAAGAGATTGGAAGGGCGGGACGGGATGGTAAATTTTTCCCCGACTGAAATCTACAACTTTGTTGGTTAACCTGCGAGTAGGCAAAACCAGCAATTGCGTGTTTTATTTATGTGGAGAGGATCTTCATCTTCGTGAATTATTTTCTCGAGGAGATCTACCTGTAAGCATTCATCCTACACCAATCGAAAACGACTACTATCACAAATTTCTCGCCTTCAGATCATTTCTCCTATTTTGCTGACTCAGAACATAACTCAAGTCGAAAGAGTCCCTTAGAAACTTGCTGCACGATATATTTAGTTCGGAAACAAAGCAGCTCCCTATTGGGGGTGACTTCAGAACTAATCACTACGAGCAGGAGCGTGATTTCGATATGCGGTCAACCACGCTGAAGAACGTGTATGTTACTTTAACCCAAAGAAGCTCTTGGCTCAAACCCAACGAGAATCTAGTCTGCTAATATCTGAAATATCTAGATACGCACAGCTAGAGCTCACCCATGGTTTAATCCGCGCCACAACACCCGTTTACACTAAGTACAGCTACAAAGTCAGCCCTTCATATACGCGTACCATCAGTGCCGACGATTCCCCCAGCGGCAGAGCCGTGAATAAATTTGGGATTAAGAAGAGTACCGTTTACCACATTGATGTTGATTCGGTCTCTCGTGCTTGTAATATCCCGCGCAGCGATATCGTGCGTAAACTCAATGATTTAAATGAGAGTGCAGCTATAAGTCTTACCCCAGCCGGAGTATACAACGTGTATAAGGTCAATCAATCTTTGCCAAAAACTAAGGCAGAGATCGAGAAACTAGTTTCCGCTATATACCAAGTCATGGTACGTTCACTGGCTTCCGGCCATAACATCCCACGTCCTCCCTTTGGTGACACGCTGACATTACATTTAGGAGGGCCGCGAGAAAAGTTCTATCCTACGGACCGATGACATGCTAAAACTCATCACCAATCAAGCATGTTTTTCACGCGCCTTAGCACAGCACTTTGGTGATGACTTAGCCTCTGGCCAAACGGAGTGTGGACACTGTACCTGGTGTCTTACACATCAAGCTGTCGTTCAACAAATACCTTCCAAGGCGGCATTCAATAAGGCTAGGTTCAGAGCTATTCTCAGTGCAGTGCCTGATAGGGACGATCCACGCCTCCTGGCAAAGATTGCGTTTGGAATCGCGAGCCCGAGGATCACAAAGTTGAAGTTGGGACGGAGCCCTTTGTTTGGTTCGATGGACGACCATGACTTTGAGAGCTTATTGACTGCCTTTACGCTGGAGTGTGGCAAATCAAACTAGCTTATCAGCTTACAAAAGAAATAATCGTTGTCGTCCGTGTGTCATCTAGAATTAAAGCTCTATCATAACTCCAATGTAGTGTCTCATCTACTGGTTTTAGAGTGTGGAAGTTCACCCAGAATTCCTAAAGAGTTTCACATGTAAAAAGTGGTAAGAGCGGGAATAGCTTCTTTGCAACGACTGTAATCCATGCTTGTCACTAGCGCCATCCTTATCTCCACACGTGACCTATCTTGTCAACCACATATCTCAGCATCAAGATATCGTCCCCCTGTACCTCCATTTGTGTTTGGATTGACTATGGCCAGTGGAAGAAGTGTCTATCATGTCCACAGCACCACATTTACCAGCTAGCGGCCACGGTAATGGCAGCAATGGACTCCAGATATCAGCGGCTAAGAACTCGGCTGGATCCGGATCGGGTAATGGTTGGACCCGTAAAGATAGGCCTTGCGATGCTTGTCGCCGACGGAAAAGTCGATGTATTATATTGGAGAACACTGAGAACTGTATCATGTGCCACTCTCGGGGCGAGGAATGTACATTTGTTCAAACGCCCCAACCGAGGAAACGCCGGCGAATAGATAGGGGGAGCGAAGATGGAACGAGAACAAAGTATATGCTAGCCGAAAGCCTAGCCAGTAACAAACATTCACTAACACTTGCAGATCTCCAGATGCGGAAAGAAGTAAATATCTGTTCTGTTTTGATTTGAAAGATTGCTAATATCAGATTTCACTCCACCAGGTAAACCACCGATCAATGACTACACAGCACTTCCCACATCACTCCTCAGACAAACCCTTGGTCTCCAAAATCGGCAACACGGACACTACTTAGGACAGACTACCGAATATGATACTCGTCTTATTAATCTCTCCCCTTTCAATGGACGCGGAGAGTATGTTAGCTCCCCAGGTACACTTCGACGTGTGACCCCAACAACTCACTTCATCATGAAATCCGAGAGTCAACCAGAAGTCGACGATGAACTTGCAAATCTGGATTTGGTAGAGAGTATTGTAAGACCTCATGGCAAAGCTCTTGTTGATATTTACTTCCGCATCATACATCCGAGCTTTCCAATCATGGATAAAAAGGTGTTTCTGGAAAAGTACGAGCGTACTTATCGAGAATTTACACCGCCAATTTTGGCAGCAGTGTATATTTTGGCCCTGAATTGGTGGTCTTACACACCGGAGCTGGTTAATCTACCTAAACCAGATGCTGTGAAGTTGGAGAAACTTGTCCCGAAATTTATGAGTGACGTGCTGAATCGACCGAAGCTGTCGACTGTTCAAGCCGGGCTTTTACTTCTGCAAAGACCTGATGGGGACTCCTGGGCATTAACGGGGCAGCTTGTTGCGGTAGCGCAAAATCTCGGCATGCACCTGGACTGCTCGAATTGGAAGATCCCAGAATGGGAGAGATCTCTAAGAAAGAAACTCGCCTGGGGAATGTTCATGCAGGATAGGTGGGGCGCTTTAATACATGGCCGTCCACCCCTCATCTCTCTTGATGACTGGGCTGTAAAGCCTCTCGAAGATAGGGATTTTCCTGACAACGCTGATGACGAGGATGAGGAGGAAGGTAGCACCGAGATTGAAAATGGGAGACTGACATTTATCTATATGGTTTCATTAACAGAAATCCTGAGTGATATACTCAACACATTCTTCACTCTGCGAGCAACAGTAATGTTAGAAGCAGAAGGTGATCATGCCATGATTTTAACGTTGGATAAGGCAAAGCCGATACAATTGAGATTGAAGGAGTGGCATGCGAAGTTACCGCAATGTTTAGCGGTGGGTCAAACAAAAGCAAGGAGGCTTTCCTCCACCGGTTCGTTTACTCAGATAGCTTTTACGTTATTTTACTAACAAGTTAGGATCTCTCCATTTAGCATATTTTGCTACAGAAGTGACGCTGCACCGCGCAATAATTCGGTTTGATTCTTCCAGTATTGACGATCAATTGCGTACGATAACCCGGACCGCTGCCAAAATGCGATTCACCAATGCTGTAGACCTCATCAATAAACTTGAGCCTGCGCATCTTCAATCATTCTGGTACTTTGCTTCAAAAACAAATCTTGCTATTATTGGAACATTTGGTTCTCTGCTCTGGGCCACCTCCACTAGTCCCGAGGAATCCGAGTTTTACAAATCACAACTTGCCGAATATCGCTGGACGCTACGAGTAAGTAGCAAGGGCGCCGAGTTTATGAAATTTACCGTCGGCATGCCAGATGCCAGTGCAGTATTTGTCAAAGATACCATACCGAAAGCAGGGACACCAACTTTACAGCGCAATCAATCAACTAGAGATGCTTCCGTAAACAAGTCGACGCCGCAAACGTGGACACCAAAAATTGAATCTGACTCATCGGTGAATGACACTAAACAACAAAGCTACGAAGGGTATTCGAACGAGGCATCTCCTAGCATCGGAACTTCGACCGAGAATGCATATCCTTATGATACTGATTTTACGCATGTGGGAACGACCCTCGCCCCTGATATACAACCCCCGTGGAGTGATTCGTTCGAAGATTTCGGTGCTGGAAATGTGCAGGAATGGACACTGGACGAGATGTATGAGTTTTCTCCCCTGGAAGATGTACTTGGGAACCGTCGAATGGTGCAGGAATATGATGAGAGCGGGAATATATTTGCAGGGTTCTGAGCGATGCATCAATCTAAAGCATATTAAAGTTACAAGAGCAGCAACTGAGCTGCAAAATCCATGATTTTATTCGTGATGCGTAATTATAAAATCTACTGGATGACAAGCTGAACATTTCCAATTCTCGATATGTGAAAGGATAACTTCAGGTTGATTTGTTCGAAAGCTTCATCAATCATCCATTTGATTGTTTCTGCTTCTTAGTATCCACCTTTCTGATGTAGGCTCTTCAAAAAAGCTTCCATCATTCTCATATCCCCGTATCCACGAATTCTGTAAGTGATCAAGCTGTTATTATCACATGACCAATTGCGAATACGTGTATTGAGAATACACCAACATATATATACTAACATCCGTCCTTGCAGTGCGTCCCGAGACGCACCCTGTCACGAGCAAATCTATACTTTTGGAATCAGAACTTTTTCGAAAAAAAAAACATAAAGTAGGTATTAATATATACCTTATTTTACCTATTTTGCATCCAAAACACCACTTAACAACAAGGAAAAAAGGGTAGTCGATTATGTTATCAGTCATTTTATTTACAACACTGATCACCACTTCCGCTCTTTCCCCCCCCTTGTTTAATCACGACGATTAAAGTATTTTCAAAATTTGGAGCATCTGCAAAAATTTCCATTGCGAAATAATATGGCTCCATATTTTGAAGACATTCAAAGAGGAAAAGAATGTAACCTAGCAATTGCGCTAGTGCAATGGGAGGGTCTACATATTTCAGTGCTTAGTAATACACATTAACATAGATAAATCTCACTATGTTCATGCCCAGGCTCGCCATATTTTACATAGCCACTGTTCTCAGGTTTTGTCATGTGTGTGGCCTCGAAAGATTGCATCCCTCAAGAACTAGCGTCGACGATTTCAAATATTCCAGGAAGCTGGCCCTGATTTGCACATCGATACTGCTCGGTTTCCTTTTCCCACTCTCTAACATTGAGATGATCATATCAACTTAAATTACTGTATTCGTGTGACGCTTCACTCTTTGAGTTAGTGACATCATCAAGATCGTGGCTAAGGAGCAGGGGAATGATACTAGGGAAGCTTCGGGAGCTGCCTGGGGGTTATAAGGAGAAGCACAGTCACTACCTTCATCTCTTTCCTTTCTTTTTAAGTTCAGTTCAAAATCCCTCGTATAGACGGAATACTTCTCCTCTCTTGGTACCACTTTTGACTTCTGGCAGCACGTCGTGACAGTGTCTCTCCTCCTGTTATGGTGGAATCGGACTAATCTGCATGTCTGCCAGTAGTGGCCCATTTTTCACACCACGTGATGGGTCTATCAGGAATTATAAACGTCCTAAACTTTGCACCAAGTATCATCTCCTCTGTTACTACGCAATTTCCCTTCCCGGTAAATCGTGTGTATGGCTCCTCCAGGATCCCAGGCAAAACATATTTCGATAAACTCTCTAGATAGATACCGACTGGTGCTACACGTTGCGAAGCATTCCGGTCATGGCAGTTGAGGAACACAACTATCATAGAGTCCGGATGCTCCTTAAATGGCAGCGAAATACGCAGTCCTTGGTTTGTAATTGAGTAGGGTTTCGTCCGAAAGCGTTTGTACTCGACAATGCCACCAGCTCCTAAGAATTCGGCTGGTGAGGCTGCGAATAGACTCCGCCACTCGAGATTATGTAGTGCGGACTGCCTTGTCCAGGCGAACAGACTATGATCATCTGATTTCTGAAGTATGTGTTCCTGAAGTCGCAAGAAAGCTTTCTCACCCTCGCCATAAAGCAGAGGCATATTGACATTAAAAATTCCCATAATACAGTAGGCCTCATCTTCTCTCCTTGTGGTCTTCCTATTTGAAGCCCATGACATCCGTTCCGCAACACTAAATTCATCCATGTCCTTATGGCTGGCCAACGCGGATTTTGCTATGCCGGTGATGTGGTGCAGGGCATTTAGAAGCTCAATCCTAGAGCCAAGCCTCGTCCAATTCTCAGAATAGAACTCCACATCCGACGGTGCAATGAGCTCCTGCAAAGTCCAGCCTCTGGTAAACCATCTGCTACACGCAAACTGTGCCTCCCACTGAGTTGTGCTATCTGGATAGACAGGTGGTGGTCGTGGGACATCCGCTAAATATGCGTAGCATACATCTGCTTGGTGATACCATCGAAACATCGAGTTAATTGACTCGGAAAGCTCGGCACTACTTTTCTTGTCGATGCAACAGGTATCGATCCAAATGTAACCATGTCCATCCGCAGCAGCCTGAGCAGCACTCTTCATAATTTTAACAAAGCCTTGCTTTCGAGAAGCAGCTTCACAAATACCGCGTTCTCCATCCATATCTTGGAAGGATACTTCCTCTGTTTCCCACGTATGGGATAAAATTGCGTAAGGAGGAACATCATTGCCAAAAAATTCTTCTAGCTTCAGTGAGGTTGTGTTGACAAGCCACATGACAACGGATTTTTCAATGCGAGGTCCTGCGCTCTCACACTTAAAATTGAGGTTTACTATAATTAAATACGTATCGGAATACCAGAGGAGAGGAGTTGACTAAATTAGAGCGAATCGAGGCTCTGTCGTCGAAAGGAGAGGTCGCGGATTAAGTCAACAACTGGAGCCTTGATCTCTAATTCTGTCAATATCACGTGCTACCCAAATGAACACCACTACAGTGGAGTGTCTTCTGACCACAATGAATTGCTCCAGAGTGTAGGGAATCAGCCAGCTGCGTGATACTAAAGGAGAAGATTTGCACTGAATGCCATGATTTTGCAAAGCGGAAAGAGCTTATGGTCGAAGGGTCCTAACACACTAAAATAAGAAGCTCTCTATAATTCAGGCGAGCAGCGACGACGCAATCGTCATTTTCGAAATTAATAGTTCCTATTGTTTCGGAGAGGCACATAATACAACTAAATTAAAAATCAATAACCATTTTAACGCATTCACGGATTTGAAGTTGCCTTGAACTCGAAGTACCTACGGTTTGACTCGTCACAGGGTGCGTCTCGGCACGCAGGGATAGACGTTAAACTTAGGCCAAATTCAGGAGCATGTTGGACTAAAAGACCAATATGCTGTGGGTCTCTAATTTTTGTGTGAAATCATGGATTATTTATTAGACCCGAGGCAAAACGCTGTTGCGTTTTTGCAAAGGCAAAGGGTCTTACTGAGTTAAGTACCGATTTGGAACCGAAATTAAGAAAGTGCCTTATCTTCTCCAGCGACTTTGTCGCAACACATGATGGCAAGTCGAAAGCCGAACTTTTCTCATTTTGCCCGACTAAGAAGAAATACTCATGTTATAAAGGCAAAAAAAACTTAATAACAAATACATTTTCCTCCACTAATTCCAGTATCTGTAGAAAATAGGAATATGATAATCATATTGTGTGCCTCATAAGCAAGGCGTCAACGTAACTACTACCAAAAACCACACGTCAAATCATAGTCTCCGTTTTACAACTTCGATAATACCATATCATGGTGGCCTACGCCCCCGTAGATGCGCCCAATCACGATGGGAAATCAAAGAAAATTGTCGACTACATGTATGACCAGGACATCGGCAACTTTTCCTATGCAGCTGGACATCCTATGAAACAACATCGTGTCAGGCTAGCGCACAGCTTGATTCAGAGTTATGGATTGTATAACAAGATGAAGATATTCGTAAGTGCAATTTTTCGTCTTTGAGTAACCACTGTTATACGATGGAGACTTGCTTTCAATTACTTGTTAGAAGTTGTAGACACCCAAAGATGATCTTGATGGTGAGAGGCGTGAAGCTCAGGAGTGTAGCATCATAGGAAACATGAGAAACTAGCAGCCAACAACAGTTGACTCATACTGGATGCCTTCTCTCTCTGATGTAATATAGAGCATTTTGACGCGTAACCAAAGGCTTCGTCTTGACTTTGATGTTGCTTTAGATATTTTCAAGATTCTCACAGTTTCTAGTGCCCTAAGAAAGCCACAAAAGATGAGATGGCACAATTTCACGCCGAAGACTACGTTGACTTTCTCGCAAAGGTCACCCACGAGAACATGCACGGCTTAAGCAAAGAAGCACAGAAGTTCAATGTCGGTGACGACTCCCCCGTGTTTGATGGACTATTCCAGTACTGCGCCATCAGTGCGGGGGGAAGTCTTGAGGGTGCGGCCCGACTTGGTCGAGGTAAATGCGATATTGCTGTCAATTGGGCAGGTGGGCTCCATCATGCAAAGAAAGCCGAAGCAAGTGGCTTTTGCTATGTGAACGGTAAGCTATCAATTCTTGCACCATTCTTACACCACCACGCTCGCTATAGTGCTAATTGAAAAAACTCAGATATTGTTCTGTCAATTCTTGAACTTTTACGTTATCATGAACGAGTTGTTTACATTGATATTGATGTACATCACGGTGATGGTGTCGAAGAAGCATTCTTCACCACTGACAGAGTCATGACGGTGTCCTTTCACCAGTATGGTGAATTCTTTCCTGGAACTGGTGAACTACGTGATATAGGTGCCGAGTAAGTTACATTTCCATGGGTCTTAGCTTAAAGATCAAAGAGCATACTAACAACTGAATACAGCAAGGGCAAAAACTACTCAGTTAACTTTCCTCTTCGGCATGGTATCGATGATGCCTCATACAAGGGGTAGGACTGTCCTCCGTTACTTATCATGCAGTATTTTTGACTATCAATAGAATTTTTGAGCCGGTGATGACTCAAGTAATGGAACGATATAGGCCGGGGGCAATTGTCCTTCAATGTGGAGGTGACAGCTTAGCAGGGGACCGATTAGGATCCCTCAACCTCAGTATGCGTGGACATGCAAATTGCGTAAATTTTATGAAATCGTTCGGACTACCTCTGCTACTTCTTGGCGGCGGGGGATACACAATGAGGAATGTATCGCGAACCTGGGCTTACGAAACTGGTGTTGCTGTTGGGGTGGACCTCCCATCAGAGTTGCCAGAGCACGAATATTCTGAGGTGAGGCTGAGAAACAATATTTACAAGACAGAGATTAACATTCTGAAGTATTACAAACCCGATTATCAACTCGATGTCAAGGCCAAAAAAGACTTTGCAAACTTGAATTCCGTTGAATACCTTGAGAAGATTAAGGTGAAAATATTTGAAAATTTGAAAGAGACAACCTTTGCGCCGTCTGTGTCGCCTTTAGAAGATGTCCTCGATAGTTTAGGTATGAATGATGAGGACGAAGATATGCTTGATGATGCAGACGAGGATGATAATCCAGATGAGCGCAACACAGAGAGAAGAAGTAACCTACGGTAAGGATCTTCCGCAAGTATCAGTTGTGTCTCCTAACTCTGAATGCAGCGTCGAGGCGGCCGGAGAGTTGAGTGATAGCGACGAAGAAGGCAGTGGCAGTGGAGTGGTACGTTAATGCTTTACTAACCTGAGTATCCAACAATATTTGCTTACTATTGATAGCCCAAAAGCAATAAAGCTCGCAGAAATGAGGCAAATTACGCTGAGGCATCTGAGATAGACGAGACCATGATAGACAACGAAGACGAGGAGGCTGAGGAAGTTGTAGAACCAGAGCCAACCAACGATGAACCTCATATAGAAGTACACGTAGAGCAAGCGAAAGCATCGCCAGTAAACTCAGCTCTGCCCAAAACTCGGGAATCGTCAGCGAAAGCCGACTCTGTCAAATTGGAAGGGGTAGGGGAGCCTAATGGCGAGAAGCCCGACTCGAGGGCAACATCAGTGGTTGTCAAAACTGAAGATTGAGTTGATAGTCTACCACTAAACTAATCTTTGAATTGACTTCAGACTTCTCTACATCCTGTGATACTAGCTTACATGTCATCGGATATGTCTTTTCTTTATGATCCTGTGCTGTAGGTTTATCGATGATGGAGCCCTGCCTTGACACACTAGATCAGCACCTACGCATTTTACCCTTAGCCTACCATACATAGACTTGAATAAGCAAGTTTCCCTTATGTGCTAAAGCCGAATATCGCTAATCAAGCATAAATTGAGGGGACTAATTTTTATATTTTGCTCAAGAATGACGTCCTAGAAAACTACATTGGACCCCATAAACTTTGATGTGCAGTGTATATCTACCACTAATATTCAAAGATTTCCGCGGATTTTCCACCTGCCCAGTAAACCTTACATACCATGCGCACTACTTGTCATGTCTTCTTCTTAGTCTTTCCCCGCTAATATCAACCTCACGAGCAAACCGGTGACGATGCTGGTTTCACGACCGAGTTACTTGGATTTGTTTGCGCACATCCATTAGCTACACCAAGGATAGTATCGTCCGTGGCTGCAGAAAAAGCTGCACCGCAATTTGGGTCACTGCTGCTCGTTAGTACTCCACCTCTCGACTATAACCATGATTGGAACTTACCTGGCCCCACCACTGGCACTGGAAAAGTAGGAGCAAATATCGTGCGTGAAGCAATCTTGAGTACTAAATCAATGCTATCAGCTCTCGAGTCTCGAACACACGTGGTAAAGAGATATACTATGCATTTCCTACCGCAGTACCAGAACAGCCTGCTCCACAACGTCCATTGCAGCTGTAGCTAAGAATTATTAGTCTAGTAAGTAAAAAGTGAAAGTAATTGGTACATACTCGCCACTACCTGAGGGGTTTGCGCCAAAGTTACTACCGACAGCACCGCTCCAAGTACAAGTCTTTCCAGCACTGTTTTTCCAAGTTGCTCTTGCAGTGGATCCGACCTTGAGACAGGTGATGGCTGCCAGAGTCGAGGATGCCATTGCTAAAACGAGAGCTAACTTGAACAGAACCATGATGAAGTAGTTTCTGAAGCTTAGCCAACTAGTAAGAACTACATATTGAAGAATATGGACCTTTTATATGTACTACACATGGCCAATGCAATTTGAACCTCAGATGACGACTTAGCGTTCTCCGAGATATTCTCCGATTGAGGTCTATACTCTAGATTTCCCCGCATTTTAAGAGATACTTTACCCCGAAATAGAGTCTGCTGGTCCTAGTAGTGGATTTCCTCTCCATTTCTGGCAGGATCTGAAGGTATTCGGAACATGTGATGGGGAGAGACCATCGGTCTAGTGGGCATCCAGAAAGTCCCAAAACGTTAGATCATCGACATTACTTAGTTGCTCCACAGTTGGGAGCTGTATGGATGTTTCCCCTGGCTAATTTTTAATGGACTGCCATATTGAGAAGCTTGATTTGTAAGACATTCTTTCCAATCGCTTGAATTTTTGTTACAATATAGTGGCGAATGATAAAGCAGTAGTACGCCTCTTCTTCCAAGTTCTCCGGCTCTCCCTTTGGCAATGTAAAATTTATGTTATTGAGGATTCTTTAGTATATAGACAAATTTTCATAACCATTACCTTCTACAGCCGAATTAAAACAGGATCAGCATAATTCTGTGGTGCGTGCAATGCCTAGTTATGGAAGGCCACTCTTTCAAATATTCCTCACACCCCAGAATACAACTTCCAGATCTGGAGGGCATACATTTTTTTAAGATTCAGTTATTCAAATCAAGCAAACCCATCTATCTACTTCTATTTCTGAACATGATGCTATCATCACTTCCTAGAGCCTAGTGTTGAAATGTTGCGTTGAAAGTGCCTCGGTCTCGAGATTCTTCAGAGATTCTCTACACGCTCTATTCATGAAACAAGTGACTGTTTCAAAATCTACGGAGACGGCAATGGCGCGGTATCGCTTGTCGTAACCAGGTGTTTTACATCAGGAATATCGAGTACGAATGATCAGGTAGCAAATTTGAGACAGCTCTCAAATTCCACCTGCATAATGAGAATTCTCAAGCAGGAAGGAAGTCAAAGTTATTATTTATCAACTGCACCATACATCGCAGCTCCAATCCAGCTTTTGACTTGGTTGTCCAGAAAGAAATCGCCTTGATGGCAGTCTCCCCACGACAAAATCAAGGAATAAAATTACTCGAAACTACTTCTGAGCGATGAAAGCAGAAGATATGAGTTGAATGAGGACAGAAAGAAGAAGGATTGATGGTCTGAATTTATTCTAACAATAGATTTATGCCATAAGTTTTCTCCAGAAAATACCTGTACTTCAAAATATGTGGAATTTTCTGTGCTGTATTTCAGGCAAAGTGATGTTGGCACGAAAGTCTTAAGATGAAGAAACCCCAATAGAAGAGGACTTAATCATAATATAAATTACAACATAATTCAACAAATAAAGTATCATAAGATACCAGCTAGGCTTCCGTACCAGTGCCAAGTAGTTCACACCCAGCCACGCGGCAATCAGGGAGACTTCACAACGAGAAAATGTTCCAACAAACCAAATACTAGGCAACATCGTGCAAATTCGTCTATAAATCCATTTCCCAGTATTACCTTCATTCCTTCTTGAGATTGTGGGATAAAGAATCTACTCTTTAGGGCACTGTAAACATCTTGCAAATAGTCGATCAGGGAAGATAACATTTGATCAATTATATAGTTAATGCACGGGACAGAAACTGTCTAAGTTCTTGATCTACTGCGAGGCTGATTACAGATCTAAAAAGAGGTAATATATTTCCAAAAGACGGAAGAATGAGTCAGCTAATATGTTCTCAAAGTAGGAAGCTGTCAGATTACTTGTAAATAGGGAACAACTAGTATCTTTCTCAGGCTTCAACTGACAGCGTGAGAAATAGGTTTACGTAATATGTAAGCCGTTTTCTCATTTCATTCAAGTCGCTAAGTCCGCTCACTTGATTTCAAATGTTTGAACCTATCAAAGAATACTTTTGGCCGATGTCTCCAGGAGAGAGGGCAGATCGCGAGCGCATCCGCTGTGCGGCTCCCGAAATTCAAGAGAAAGTAAGAATGGTGTCTTACAAGGCAGAGGATGTATTCGGATGGCCCTCAAGCGGAGGAATGCTCCAAAAGAAATGTTCTATTGTAGAGCTAGAGTACTTAGGGCTTGCTGCTCAGCTGAAAACATTTCCAACGGTTAAGCTTGAAGGCTGGACCTTGCGAGACGGAAATGTTCCCAAATTCAACGATCAGGCTGCCGAAGATGCATTTTGTCAGAAGATGCGGATGATCGGGGCCAGACAATTCAAATCTTTCGAGCAACTTATGGGGATGGGAGGAATTGGAGGAGGATGCATGTTCGGTGACGGAAAGGTAGAGCTTGACATTGGCTGGCCAGCAGATGGAAATGGAGTGTGGATAGGTAGATGGACAAGACCCGAATATTTCCGGAGGGCATTCCATTGGCTGAAGGAGGCAGAGACAATGGACGAAAGATGTCAAATTATCAAGCAATGTGGAGGAAGCTTCTACGACGATCCTAGAGAGTGTCCAGAGCTTGCTGAAGTTTTAGCTGAGGTAGCATCCAAGGGCTAATCGTAGCGAATTTAGTTATAAACCAAGGTGGCTGCGATCAAGTTAACATGTTCTAGTTTGCTAAATATTTGAAATGGTACTAGTGATACTGAATATTGATTGATATTGCTGATTTCATTCTTTCTTGGCGGATCTGGGCAAGTACTAGAGTGATATGTGGATACAACACTTCCAAACTCTTTTTCGTCTCTTGTATTAGGCCAAGCGAAGGGGCTGGCACGAATTCAAAGAGCAGTTTAGCTGCTGAAGCTTTTGTGTTTTATAACTTGTAATACTCGAGTTAATTAGTTATGCAATAAATCAACTCACTTTACAATTGCGATATAAATGATCACGCAGGATATTCATGAAAGTTTCGGTAGTTTTCCAGATATTAACTAGAATACTTGAAGACCCAAAGCACCTCTCAGCAATTCATTCACAGGTCAAATAGGCCAAAGCAAGGCGTGGCTAATATGTGAGAGGACATGTTGACAAGAGTGATATTAAAATCTATGCTTTTGGTAACCTGCTTACAACTTTTTAAAAACTCTATACTTGGAGCCAAGAACACACACCCAGTACAAAAACCAAAATCATAGCATCGCCAGTAATCGTAGTCCAGATTCGGAAATATCGTGATACCAGCTGCACATAACCCTTATAAGGCTCTGGCAAAAAACCAACTACCGTTCCCAGAATTCCAGTTTGCTGCGTAGTCCCTTTCTCCAAGTAAAACCTGCTTGTTTGTAGTAATACTTGCGTCGTAGCAAATATATAGAAGAAGTGCATTGACGCTGGTGTCAAGGCCTCTGTGGACACAGACTCGGAAGAAAGACGCGCAATTTTTGACCCTGAAAATTTTGAAGTCAAGGAGATATACAGGCCTAGAGATATCGCAAATACAGCGTGAATGATACGCCAAATATAGGCATATGGGTCTGCTGCAGCAGCTTGACCCATGCCAGGCATGTTTGGCATTCCGGGGAAAGAAGGCATGCCACCAGGTCCTTCTCCAGCAGCTCCGCTCATCATTTGTTGCAACATCTTCATCATAGGGTCATCTCCTGGAGGTGCATTTTCCATGCCCGGCATTGGCATACCTCCCATACCTGGGAAACCAGCGAATGGATTAGCGCCCGGAGGAGCTCCAGATACATCATAGCCTAGCATCATTTGACGGAGCTGATCTTCGTTTGGTGTGGCAGGCTGGGAGCGTCGGGAGGGGGCAGGTTCATAGTAGTGATTGGAGATGTCAACTTCTTCAGGATCATCGTGCGACGCTGTTGCAGCAGTAGGTTGTGGTGGAGCGTCTTTCTCTTGTTACTAATGGTTTGAAATCAGACACTGGAGCCCATACCTCGTTTTATTCCTCCTCCCAAGCCTGTAATTTTATCTAAGCGTGCTGAACCGCCAGCTCTGATTTTCGCTTCGCGGCGTTCTTTGCGGATACGTGCTTGGTCGGCTGCGCTGGAGGGAGCCGTGCTTGGAGTTCCAGGCTCAGAGGATGGCACCGGCGTAAGGTTTTCCGTCATCTTGAAGGATGTTGGTTTGCAAACCCGTGGAAGGAACAAATAGCAGAAGTTGATTGTTGTTCTTTGGACGCCACGTCAGGCGGCTGAGAAATAAAGTGAGGATATAAAGTTTGGACACGGACCATGATGCTTGGCTCCCCTGTTCCTGTAATTGTAGTTTATTGGGTTTAGTGAATTTGGATACCTGAGGCATAACTGAGGCTATGAATTTGGTCGTCGGTGAATATCTTCACTTTTCCCCGTGTACATCAATACCATAGCCAGAACATCAAGCAGGGATGGGAATCCTGTGATGCAGGGTCCTTTCCAGCATAATTATCTTTTCCTACTTTGTTTTACCGGTTGATCGCATTTCTGAGACAAGCGTGTGGGATATTGTCATTATCTACTCTATTTCTGTCGAAGATTCTGATTTTGAAAATCCGCAGCATCAACCTCATTGTAAAGCCAGAAGCAGTCCTAGGCCTATTTTCATGTAGGGCTGCAGATGGGAAGGCCAATGATTTGATAGGCGGATAGCGTTTCTTTCTGTGTCTTGAGTATCAACTTAGGTTGAAGATTATCCAACAAGCATTCGTGTTGTGACTTTCAACTCACTGCGCCGTGCTCAAAGGATTCCAGGGGCCAAGCGAAGCCTCTTACTCATTAACACCCATACTCAGTTCGTGAACTGTGGGCTTATCAGCATTTGTACGTAGCTGTTCCCGGCGGTGTGTGCAAAGTTAAGTTCTTAGTTTTGAATTGATGGTTAATGGATCAACTCCAGTCTTTGCGAGTACATTGGCTGGCTGCCTACCCTTTTCTATTCATGACTTCTCATATCGACGCGTGTCGCAGCTTTCCACACGGGAGGGCGTTGCAGGTAAGAACCTAAATGCTTTCCAACCAGCTACGATAGTAAGCTCGTTGCCAGTATACTGTACTATACTAGTGATACAATGCACCAAAGAGGCCGGTGTGGGGGGCCGAAATCCTATTTTGGAGCATCCAGCAAACCCAGGAGGCGAGCTGCAAGGATGATCTGGGGCTGATACAATCTGCGATCAACTTATCAGCAATTCTGCGATGGAACAAATCAGCGACCTGGCTTCGGATGACAAAGTGAACCTTGGCGGTTGACCCGATCACCGACTCTCCGTCTCTACACGCGGCACAGGTTTGGGCCCTAACACTGCCCCGAGTGGGCTCCTGGTCAAAGAATGTATATATTGACGTGACTTTCTCGCTGCATAGATTCTTCTCATCACACAGCAATTTGTTAATCCAATATCTAACTAACAACTCAAAATTCCAACCACTTAATTGTGTTCGAATTCCCTCCAGAACCAATCCCCATCACCAGGCTCGCTAAACCACCTCGCTTCAGCCCCTTTAGTAAAATCAACAACCATCGAAAATGTCGGAATTAAAGTATTTTATCAGTCCAGAACAACATGGAAACAACTTGACAGGCCATGATCAATCTGGAAACTTCTGGGGCAATAAAACTCTTTTAGCAGAGCCATCACTTTGCACACTGGAAACATGCGATATGACAATGTCCTCCTTCAGATACCTGCCAACTATTCCAGGGAACAGTATCTATGGCGGTTTATTCGCTATCTTCCTGGTTTTACAGCTTTTCTTGGGCATAAAGCATAAGACATGGGGCTACATGATTGCTATGATAATGGGACTGGTGAGGATGAACTTTCTTTGGCAGCCTGAATTCTGCTAACTATACAATCAGTTTCTAGAAGTTATCGGATATGTTGGACGAGTCCTCATGCACAACAGCCCGTTCAACAAAAACTACTTCCTCATGTCCCTCGTCACGTTAACCATCGCGCCGGCTCTCCTCACGGCCGCCATCTACCTCTGCCTCGCACGCATCATCTACGTCTACGGACCTCACCTCTCCTTCTTCAAGCCCCGTACCTACACCCTCGTTTTCTGCGGATGTGATATCATCAGTCTCATACTCCAAGCTCTTGGAGGAGCACTCGCCTCTTTGGCCGATACGAGAGATCAATCCAACCTTGGGAAGAATATCATGTTGGCGGGTCTCGGGTTCCAAGTTCTCTCTCTGATACTTTTCGCCGCCTGTGCCGGCGACTTTGCCATTCGCGTCCTGAAAAACAAGAGCCAGTGGAACACAAGATACCTCGATCTCCTTAACAGCAAGCTCTTCAAGTCTTTCATCCTCGGGCTGGTCGTTGCAGTTGTCACCATCTTCGCCCGTAGCGTCTACCGCTGTGCCGAACTTTCGGGAGGGTTCAACAGCCACCTGTTTGTCGATGACGAGTTATTATTCATGATTCTTGAGGGTGTGATGATTGTGCTTGCCTGCGGCTGCCTTACACTCCTACACCCGGCTGTCTGCTTCCAAGGGGCATGGGCAGATGCGAACTTCAAGTTCCGCAGCAAGAATAGCGGAGCCGAGAAACTGATGATCAAGAACTCAGGAGATATTGAGCTGGGATCAGGCGCCTACTTGAACCAGCCCACTGCGTACGACAGACAATAATGTTCCAGGCGGGTGAGGGGCGGACAACGACAGATGGCATGGTGTTAAAGGTGAAGGTTTTGGATTAGATGATTTACGATACCTAAAGGTTATATTTCTTATTATTGGACGGGATGGAGTTCTACACTGGATTTTGTATTTTATTAGAGGGGGTGGCTTTCGCGCCGAAAGGCCATGCCCAAAACTGTAGAAGTACAGATTACTATACTACAAATAGCGCCTTTAAAGAAAAAAACAATAAATTATATTACATACTATCGATCAACTTCAAAAGTTCGAATGTCTAAAATGGGTAAAGGTGCTTTCCAATGAACACATGGTAAGATTCTTAGTTCAATCCTTGAGACTAAAAGCACATGAGTATCACGCATACATGATGAGTTCCAACACATAGAAAGTCTTCAGTCTCCTCCATTCTCCAACACACATTAAGCTACCTCGTATTCACAAATCCCCCATACCCAACACAGGTTGCATAAACCCCCCCTAAAACTCCTTCTCAACGACAATCATTTTCCCCAGAAAGATAGATAGATAGATAGACATGAGACCTCCGCGATCCAAAAAAACACGCGCCACTCGCTCCCCTTTGATTTAATCCTTCGTTTTGCAACGCTAGCGAGCTAGCAAGTGAGGGCTGCCCTGTCGTCTGTCTCGCTTACATAAAAGCCCCGACGCGCCCGCTGGTTGGTTCCCGCGTAATGCAGCGGTGCGAAATAAGCTTAACGGGACGCCGTCGTTTGCCCTTTTCCAGGCATGAGTGCAGCATGCCGGCTGGCGGCCGTGCCCTTTTATTTTGGTGCATCATGGTCGGAGGAGCGTCTTATTAGACGGGGTCGGCAGGTTTGCGGTCGTGAGAGTTAGGTGTCTTATAGGATGGTATTTTGATTTCGGTGACCTCATAATCTTGACCTCGTGAAGTATGGTCGGGCTAGATTGGTGTGGGATTGAAAAGCGATGCAGAGATATGGAGATTGTTGATTGATCGCCGCTATGAGGAGGAGGCTGTGGGCGAATAGTTCTGGTGATTGATGGATGAGAAGCTGGCATATAGCAGAGTGCCTTTGGATCTGTAGCCTAGGCCAAGTTTGTCGAGCAGATTGATAGAAGTTTATGACATTTCGCTTTTTGATTCTGCGGTTTAAGTGTGAGTACGATGTTTGATATGCCATATACTTCTGCTTGTGTTCAGACTTTTCTTCCACTTATGGTCAAATACAGGTATAAATAAATACAGCATCTGAATGAGAACAAAAAAGAGGTTTTCTATGTTTCTCCACACGTACTATCTGTTCCATAAACAAACTCACATTCTCAAAAAAACCTTTTCACCTATCATCCCCTCGCTACTATAAAGCCAACAAATAATTCACTTTTCACCAGTTCCAAGGTTCCGAGTTTCCAAGTGATGCGAATGTATCGTCACAAAGCTAAGATAGCAATTTAATAATATATCATTCACGTCAAAGTTAAGCTGCCTTTTTCCACTTTCAGAACTCGCTTGTGTGATTGCTGCGGCGAAGATACACAACAACACACCCAAACCTGTCTTCTCCACTGTGGTGTAGGTTTGGTGAAAGTCGAGGGTGGACGCTTTGATCTAAAGGCGGAATGGGATAAGCACCTCGACTGCCGTCTGATATATGCGCAACTTAGATAGAGCATTCATTCATCCATCCATTCAATCAATGGCCGACGGTAGGCTGAAAGCCGACGGTCAGAATATCGGCATGGGAACAACCTGTAAGCGCGTTCCAAAAAATAAAAATAAAAAACCTCCTTAGAAACGCCATAGCCATAAGATCTCGCCGCCATTGGCGATACTGTAAAATGTATGTAGCATAGGCGCGCGAGCTGTTCTGTATTTGCTGGGTCAAAGTGTATCTCCTGGTAAGAGCTAAAGCTGAACCGTGTCACATTTCTATTCATAAGCCCGAGTCGAGGTGTTGTGAAATGTGCAATCGATCAATATACACCCACTTCTATTTAAAAACATTTAAAGCTGCTCAAAGCTTATCTTCCATATTTAAGCCTGGTTTCCTTCCTTCATCATGCAGAGCCCGTCTATCATTACATACGCCCAAATTCTCGGAGAATAAAAACCCAAACCTCCAGGGGCCTCAAGGGTACATCCTGTCTTCAGTATTTCAATTTCGATTTCGATTTCAACTTTAGGTTCAACTTCAGGCTCTGGACTAGATCTTTGTGACATCCCTCCAGATATGAGCCTAGCATGCGATGTAATTTCCCAACTAAACCCGTGGAATTCTGATTTTCGCTTATTGCTGTGCTTCGACTGAAGATTCGAAGCCGTAACTTTGACCAGGACTGGAAAGGGGGTTGGCTAGTTTGCTTGAATGAAATGTAATGTATAGCTAAAGCGTCCCTGCGACACGTAGGCTGGTAGGATAAAATACACTCCCCACGATAATCTGAGACGTGAGAGAAAGAATGATGCTGATAGACAAAAGCTAGGTGGGAAAATGCATGAAAGGGGTATGATATCTAAAACTAAAAGATACATCGTGACGACGTGAGCGGTAAGTCCGTGAGGCTACCCCTTGCCGGTGGGAAGGTTCTAGATTACGAGAAAGGCGGAAAGTGTTGGAGATTGGTAATCTTTAATAGTCGATGCTATTCCCTACTTCATAATGCTCACCTCCTTGTTGGTGTTGGGCTCCAGGGAAGCATTCGTTCGGTTCACTCTCCGCCTCGCATCCAGGTACATCATAAACTGGCTGTAACTCTCAGGAATGATCTTCACATCCTTCGGTACCTCGAATGTGTAGTCTAGAGTGGTTTTAGGTCAGTAGTGATTCCTACAAAATTACGAAATCAACGAAGATATTTCTTAAGTTCAAACACATACTGAATTGCCCGGTGGGCTTGGTCTCCCCGTGCTCAATATTCCTGATCTTCGAATCTACCCTAACCTGTATTCTCGTGCTCCCTTCCGGACTTGCCTTTGTGTCGCCACTGGATACCAGCGGTGAGTCACTATACGCAACAGTGGCGGTTAAATACAGCACGCTGCCCACCGGTACCGGATTCTCAAAAGTCGAAGGATCAAGAGCGATGAATGAGGGCCGCGAGTGTGAAAATGCTGACGCGCAGGTAAAGGCTAGCTCGAAGGTGGTTTTGAGAAGGAAACCACCAAATATCATGAAATTGTGGCGATTGCGGTATTGGGGTTGCATTATTTGGACAGATTGGATGCGCGTGGATTCCATCCAGAGGGCATTATCTGGTTTGCGTGATGCGGTATTTGGGTCTGGATATGTGAGCCGAGTACAAAAGATAAAGGATAAGGCTGGATGGGGCTACATACCATGATAGTCAAGCTGCTGAAGCCAAAGAGCATGGATTAGATCCGACTCTTCGTCATTGGGCGTTTGTTTTGAAAGCGCTTGCTTCGACTCCGCTTTCTTCAGATTATAATTTTCCTCTCCTTGCTGGAAAAGTCGCCTTTCCTCCGGGGTTTTCAAGGTCAGAGGACTGATCTTGACAGGTTTCTTGGTAGCTGGATCCAAGGACACCATCGTGAAAGCACAGGTCATCAGAATGTCACTTTTCTTCACGCTTTCACCCTCCTTTGGTGCCGCAGCTACCTGTAGTGAGATCTCCATTGAACTTCTTCCTGTCGCAAATGTGACTTGTCCACTGAGTTCCAAATCACAAATATTGCTCAGGGGATGCGCAAGAGTGATTCTGTCCACAGCAGCCGTGACGGTCATTACTGCATCGCCAGTATGCTTATAAGCGATGACTCCAGCCAAGGCATCGAGATCCATGAAAAGAGTGCCGAGCCGAATGTGGCCGGATGAATTGATATACAGATCTAGAAGCCATGGGTCGCGAGCGAGTGGTAATATCTGTACCCATATCAGTATCTATGTTCCCCAACTGCACATAGGAGGTCTGCGAATGAAGAGCATCATGTGACATCAACGTACCACTTTATGAAAACTATCAGACATGGACTTCGGTGATAAATCTCTCTCAACTGTCTCCGTCGACACTGGTTTCTCAAGCTTATTCTCTTGCTGTTTCTTGAACGCTTCTATGAATGGTGTGCGCGTGCGCATAGCCGTCAGCTCAGAATACACCCCATCTGTAGAACGTTTGACTGCTGCTGAGAAGCATCTGGCCTGGTTTGAATTTTGTCTCAGCGGCCGTGAGACCACTGACAGGATTGTTGAGAGTCGGGCTAGACGTGCCATAGCTACTACCGAAACGCGCTGGTGGAAGATAGGAAGTAGTACGTAGATGTGAGATGGCCGTGGTATCGGGAACCCGATTTATTAGGAACTAGGAATGATTGCCACCTAGATATTGCATCTGAAACTATCGAAGTAGAAACAAAAATCTCTTTATAACTACTAAAGTGATCTCCTAATTGTACTCGGTTATTGGCAAGTATATTTGACTAAATGCGCGAGATACCGGAAGATCACGTTACTTAAGCTGGAAGTGGAGTCTGCTTATTGAAATTATCTAGGGCTAAGATCGTCTTGCATGCGTTATATTTACTCTTATGTTCCTAAGTAGCGATCGCCATCAATAATTGCTAACCATCTGTTCAAGTGCCTTGAGGTTGGACCATATCATACTGTGTGCATCACGTGAAGCAAACAATAGATTTGGGTTCCAAAACCGACATTTGAGTGCCCCCTACAAGTAATATCTTGATTGCCATTTGTTAGTAAAATTTAAATGATCTAAAGAGCCAAAGAAGCTTTTTGTTTTGGGTATATGGGGTCAAATAAAGCGATTCAAAATGATGCATTGACACGATTTAGAGATCGTTTCCACTGATACATCCGAAGCTTCACGGGAACGGAACGGTGACAGTGGCTCGTGTTTGAGATCGGCTGCTAGATGGATTAAATTCAAAGGTACCAGACAGGATTAGTACACCAGGTTCTATCACATACGCACAACGAGCGAGCTTTTGAGGAACATGGATAGACGAGGAGGATGCACTCGTATACACCGACCAAGATGGCCCAGCAACGTTGGCCAGTCATTACACTCATTCATACCTTCCCTAAGAAGCAGTCTTGGGTGCCTGTACAGTAGACGGAGCATGTGCTGTGCTGTGATGCTCCATGCTGCTTGCTGTCGATTGTTCCACAGTTTCCATCCATCAGTCGGGTCGTGCGGGCCATGCGGAGAAGTGATCTGATACGGGAAGATCCACCGTGGAAATTTGGATGTAGGAGGCTGTGCAAGACCGCAGAGTCTTTGGCGAGATGATTTGCAACCTCGCGCGTTACACAACTTACGCAGGTGGATAGATGGATGGGCCTTGTCCACCATCTGAAATCGTTAGGCCAGGAACCAGCGTCAGATGGGTTGGGTACAGCGGGTGACCAAACACTGGTGCGCGCAGGTCGGATGAGAGGGTAATGCGTGCGAATCTTTACGACATGCTGCTGCTGGATGTTCTCTTGATCTCACACACTCTTTCTCTATGTGTGTTTCTCTCCGTCTCTCTCCCTCCCCCCCTCTCTCTCTCTGTGTCTCTCTCTCACTCTCTCTGTCTGTGGCAACATAGATCCATCTGTAGATAGCCGGTCATAGTGCGCGAGCCCTGAGTAAGCTGCAGCGGTATCCGTGTTTCTTTATAGTTCACCAAGCACCGGCCGGAGCTCATCGTGGCTGGCGGTAGTGTTGGCTGGATTGGCTGGCTGGCTTGGATGATTCGGGTAGGATGATAATCAAGGACTGCGCACATCTGGGCGGATCTTGGTGGAAAGGCAAACACGCGCGTTCTCTTGGATGCAACCGGTTAATGGCCGAAAGGGTGATGGCTGTGAACCCGGCCCCCGTAACGCATGATCTGATGACTAAGAGCCCGTACGGGGATTGGGATTGGTCTGTAGAGAGTCGTCCCCCTCTCCGCCCTCATTTACCACGGTCTGTCTCATTTACCAGCCCCACTGAATGATTATGTCGGAATGGTGCCCCTCGCTCGCCGTACCCGTATTTCCGGGGGGATGAATCTGCACTTGGTCGCTCCAGCTCATCTCTCTCGTCATCAACCCACCTAACTCCGTAAACCCTTATTCCTCCACCCTTCCACCTCCTGAGAGCCATTCTTCCCTCCCTCCTACTGTAACCCCGGACACCCATCCTCAAACACCAACCACGATCCTTTTTTCTTCCTTCTTTCACATCCACCACCACCACCACCACCGCCATCATCATCCTCATCATCATCATCAACAACTCCAATCACTAAACTTTAATCGCCAGTCGATATTCACTCGTTCTCGACTCGCTCAACTGTCGTTTGCGAGCCAGCATCTGCAACCTCTGTCGTTCCGCCCGTCTCCTTACTTACCCTTCATTCGCCACGTCCTTCACCTGGCCAACTTGTGCTATTTTAAACAACACCACACCACCTGCCAGCCGTTGTCCGAGTAAATACAACCACCACTACTTCTCCCCGGAATCACATCATACCATACCTCAGCATCATAATAAACCTTTCGCGCTTGCCGATCCCATCACAGACACCGAGCGCGGAGAATCAGTACATCAGAGCAACAAAGACTACGCTGCTGCAGCGGGAGTCCCGGCCAGAACCATCCATCGAGCCTTGACGGCCGTGGTTACCATACAATCGCCATCATGAGGACCTCCTTCGCTACCCCTTTTGTCTTATTGACAACCATTCTATCGCTGCTCTCCGGTACATCGGCGACGCGCTTGATCGAGTCGAAATCTCTCAATACCTGCCAAGACAACTCGAGTTTCACCGCGAGTTTGTTCAACGTCGTCTTCTTCCCCGATAACCGAACTTTACAATTTGATATTAATGGAGTCTCCTCGGTTCAGGGCAATGTCACCTTTGGTTACGAAGTCGTCGCCTACGGACTCTCCGTCATCAAGGACAAAGTCGATCCGTGTACCATCAAGGATATGAGCGGAATGTGCCCTATGGCCACGGGCGAGATTGACATTCTCTCCAACTTCCAGTTCTCCCAGGAAACCATTGACCAAATCCCCGGCATCGCATATGGCGTGCCGGATCTGGATGCGGTAGTCAGGATTCATATTAATGCCACCGACAATCCGACGGTGAGTGTGGCCTGTGTAGAGGCCAATTTGTCCAACGGCAAAACTGTCGATCAAAAGGGCGTAGGATGGACAACTGCTGTCATTGCTGGCCTCGCGCTGGTTGCGTCCGCTGTTACGTCTGGATTAGGACACTCAAACACCGCAGCACACGTTGCTGCCAACGCTTTGTCTCTTTTCGGATATTTCCAGGCTCAGGCTATTGTCGGACTTACCTCTGTTCCGCTCCCTCCGATTGTCATATCCTGGACCCAGAACTTTGACTGGAGTATGGGTATAATTCAAGTGGACTTTATGCAAGATATTGCTACTTGGTACCAGAAGTCTACCGGAGGAACACCGGATACCTTGCTGAACAAGGCTACTACTACTTCCGTTCAGGTTTTGAAGCGATCAATGGATTCCTCCATCGGAAGAAGATCCGCCGATCTTGTCAGGCGCGCCGGACAGGAATTGGCGAAGCGTAGCAACAATGTAGACAGCGGCGTTACTGGAGTTTACACTGTCAAGGGTATCAAGAGAGTGGCTTTCCGCAACAACATTGAGGCCACCAATCTATTCCTTACTGGTCTAGCGTTCTTCTGTATTTTTATTGTCTTCACCATCATCTTTGTGGCTATGTTCAAGGGGTTTTGCGAGTTGGCCGTCCGAGTACGCTGGATGAAAGCCGACAAGTTCCAGGACTTCCGAAACGGCTGGCTTATTGTTCTTAAGGGTATCATGTACCGTATGGTGCTCATTGGTTACCCCCAGATGACTGTATTTTGCTTGTGGGAATTTACTCAAAATGATTCTCCTGCTGAGATTGTCCTGGCCATCTTCTTCTTTTTTGGTATGTCCGGTACCCTGGCCTGGGCATCGATGAAAGTTATTCGGATCGCAAAGCGCTCAACAGACATGCACAAGAACCCTGCATACATTCTCTACTCGGACCCTACTGCGCTCAACAAATGGGGTTTCCTCTACGTTCAGTTCCGTGCAACAGCCTACTACTTCATCTTGCCTACACTGCTTTACATTGTTGTCAAGGGAATGTTCATCGCATTTGCACAGACTTCAGGGACTGTACAGGCAGTTGCGCTAATTTTGATTGAGGCGGCAGCTTTGATTGCAGCAAGTGTCCTTCGACCATGGATGGACAAGAGCACGAACACATTCAACATCTCGATTTGTGTCGTCAACTTTTTAAATGCAATCTTGCTCCTAGTCTTTACCAAGGTCTTCAACCAGCCAGGTATAGTTACTGGTGTAATGGGTGTTCTCTTCTTCATCCTCAACGCCGCCTTCTCTCTGGTGCTACTGATTTTGGTATTGATTGCTACTATTTACGCATTCGTCCGCAAGAACCCAGATACTCGCTATCAACCCGTGGCCGATGACCGTGCCTCATTCATCAAGTCTCAAACTGCACTTAATACCGAGTTGGATGCATTAGGTGCCACCGCTCGTGGAGACAAGGGTGGCTACAAACACAACCTTGACCTGGAGGATGATAGAGACTCTTGGTCGTCTGACTCTTTGAGACATCCAGCAAACCAGCCACTCCCACCATCCACGGCCAACTCTGCCAACTATCGGCCTCAGGAACCTCCTCGCTCTCCCATAGATCCTTCTGTTCCTCTATTCCCCGCCGGCAACGGCCCACCTCCACAATTCGCTCAACAGCAACACCTCCAGCGTGAGATGTATCAACGCCCTGATAGTCGTCCAAGCACCGGAAATGGTGGTTATGGACGGACAGACTCGGCTCAGTCCAACGTGTCTAATAGACCGCAAACACAACCTCAACCAGGCGCGTTCAGGTCACAGAACAACTCCAGGTTAGTTGCATCTCATGCTCCCTACAGTAAGACCAAAAACTAATATTGTATAGTCCTTGGCAAAGAGGTGCTGGCTATGACCATTAATGAATAAAGTGGTAGATGGCGTTATATAGTCAACAGGGTTACGGCATATGGGGTTGGTGTTATCTGCTTATTGTTCCATATCGTGAAATTCTGCTCCATAATATGCTGGTCGTGCATGGAAGGAGCGGTAGCATTGCATCACCCACTTTGGGGTCGATTGTAAACTGTATAAAGGGGCGACATATCTAGGCTTGTACGTGTGGTTAAGCCTTTGCCATGAGTTTCCTTTCAACTGGGTCGGATACATACAGTTTTTACTGCAAAACCAACTGATTTTCTTTGTTTGCCGCGCGCTATCGACTTGGTCGTCTCTGAACACCAAGTTAGATGAATATTTTGGGGGCCGTATAGAAGCCTGCGCATCATCTGGTGTGTGATAGATCGTCATACCCAACACTGTAGTTAGTACGTAATACAAAATTCTCGATCAACTGCTTTGTCCATTCTCACTTAATCTGACTTCTACTTGATCTGAGGCTTATGATATCCCATACTTGAGATATGTAATTGATTGAAAATTCTGGCAGCAAGCTATATTGAGTACAAGTGTCTTCTGAAGCACTTGATTAAATGTGCTTTTTGACTTAAAGCCTAATAAAATGCTGCTAGCGTAGCTTTCAGAGAAGCGATATATGAGCACGTGAAAAAAGCGGGTACGTCATACGGACGACAGGGAACAAGCTCGACCGATGGCCGCGAATTTGCCCTTGGGCAAACCTCTAAAAAGACCCCATCATACCTAGGGAGACTTTCATATCTCACTCCACCACGGTCTTCTAACAACAAGCCCTGAATCCCCGCCTGCTCTAGACCATTACCAGATCCCAGCAACTGGTTAGTATCTTTCCTGTCCATCTAGCCATTTCAAAAAACAAAAGCACACAGTGCTAACCACAAATTGTTGTAGAATTCCCAGCAAACACGTTATTTAGCACACCAGAAACGCTCCGAAAGGGCCGCACCACGATCTCCCCTCCCCCCTTCCAGGCTGCAGACCTTGCCCAAAGAACCTCTTTCTCCCCCGCCCCGCCGCCCTCTTGTGGCAACCTCACAAATCTTGCCTGCCTACATTATCTCCGAAAGTTCTCCAACCAAGCATGCTCCGCACCACCATCCCCCGCCTCGCGCGCTCCTCGCCCTTTTCCCACGCAACCCGCTCCCTTCTACGCCCCTCCCCGTCGAGACCCTTCACGCAGCGCAGCCTCCCCGCAAAGCCCATACCCAAACGCAGCTCCGCGGCGTCGTTGGCGCACGCGCAGTCGATATTACGCCGGCTGTTCCACAGCTCGCGCGCGCGGCTCGCGGCCGAGGGCGGCGCAAAGGGAGGTGCTGGCGCGGCGGAGGAGTCGCTGACGCTGGGCCAGCGCATGAAGAAGC